>CESR01037550.1_pt1 | contig 143120 bp, 121 predicted proteins | sample 356351 | NCBI WGS metagenome assembly CESR01 (sample SAMEA2622149, study PRJEB7988) | marine metagenome | isolation source: saline water (ENVO:00002010), including | reverse complement strand
TAAACCAGTGCTATATCTGTTCCATAGGTGCTGACGGGGTACAGTTCGTCCTGATTCTTACCGGCAAGACTGCCGTGTCTCTGAATACGACGATGCGTGTGGCTGAGCCGATTTCTGCAATTGCCGGAACTTCCATTCACGTCGGCAGCTCGGAACAATGTGTGCGGATTGAAATTCTGTAAGGTGAATCTTATGAGTGAAGATCGAAAGAAAATTCTAGACATGCTTGCCGCTGGAAAAATCTCAGTGGATGATGCCGAAAAACTCCTGAACGCCGTCGATGCTGACGCCTCACCCAACACATCTACTGAGTCGCAGACGAAAGACTCGCAATCCAGCAGTCCCGATTTCCTGATAGTGAATGTAGAACCTAAAACTGAGGGTGGTGATGTGGTGAATATCAAGGTGCCCATCAAGCTTCTAATTGCCGGTGTAAAGCTGGCCTCGTTGTTGCCCAATGATGTGCAAACCAAAGTAAGCGATGCCGCCGAAGAAAATGGTGTAGACCTGGGATTCGATTTCAAGAAACTCAACGGTGACAATCCCGGTGAGTTGATTGCCGCACTGTCCGATTTGAAAGTGGACATCGATAACGAGAATGAGCGGGTCAGGATATTCTGCCAATAAATCTGACAGCCCCAGCACTCTTGCTGTAAGCGAGAGTGGTCAACTACTTATTCAGAGGATCCCTAACACCCTGAATCTCTGTTACCCTTCTGTAAAACAACCAACAGGAGGGCCGCATCCCATGCGCCTGATAACTCGATTGTTCGCTCTTTCTCTCGCCATGATCGCAACGGTTTCGGAGGCCCAGACCCGCGAAACGCTATTGGGTTTCGATGACGTAAGCAGCGAGACCCAGCGGGAACTGGAAGCAGAATTCGACTCCCATCTGAGCAGCAGCGAGTTGGATGAATGGCTGCGCATCATGTCCCGCGAGCCACACCATGTCGGCTCCGCTGCCGGGAGGGAGGTGGTCGAGTTCGTCGCCGGTAAGTTTCGTTCCTGGGGCTATGACACCGAGGTTGTGGAGTATGAGGTGTTGTTTCCCAGCCCGCGGACGCGGCAACTGGATTTGGTCGCGCCCCATCGCTTCAGTGCCAGCCTGACCGAGGATTCGCTAGCGGAAGATTCCAGTACTTCGCGCATCGATAACCTGTTGCCTCCTTATAATGCCTTCTCTATCGATGGCGACGTGGAAGCGGAGCTGGTGTTCGTAAACTATGGCACGCCGGCGGACTACGAGATACTGGATCGCTATGGCATCAGCGTGGAAGGTAAGATCGCCATCTCTCGTTATGGTGGCTCCTGGCGTGGCATCAAACCGAAACTGGCGGCGGAAAAAGGGGCAATTGGCACCATCATCTATTCTGATCCGGCTGACGATGGTTACGGTGCCGGGGATACTTATCCCGATGGGCCGTTTAAACACGAGAGTGCCGTGCAACGTGGATCAGTAATGGACATGCCAACCTACCCCGGTGATGTGTTGACGCCTTTTGTCGGCGCCACATCCGAAGCGCAGCGTTTACCGCGGGAAGACGCTCCAACGATTACCAAGATTCCCGTGCTACCCATTTCTTATCGTGACGCGCTGCCGCTGCTCGAAGCCATGGGCGGTGAGGTCGTACCGCCGCAATGGCGCGGTGGTTTGCCTATCACGTATCATCTGGGACCTGGCCCGGCACGGGTGCACATGAAGCTGGAGTTTAATTGGGACATGGTCACCGCCTATGACGTAATCGCCACCCTGGAGGGTTCGGAGTATCCGGATCAGTGGGTGATTCGTGGTAATCATCACGACGGCTGGAATCATGGTGCGGCGGATCCCATCTCCGGGCTGGTGGCCCTGATGTCAGAGGCCCAGGCCCTGGGGGAACTGGCGGCGACAGGCAATGGCCCGAAACGCACGGTGGTGTATGCCGCCTGGGATTCGGAGGAGCAGGGGCTGATCGGCTCTACAGAATGGGTGGAACAGCATGCCACCGTGCTGGATGAACGTGCCGTGGCCTATATCAATACCGACGGCAACAGTCGTGGCTTTGTCAATATCGGTGGCAGTCATGTGCTGGAGAAGATGGCCAACCAAGTCATGAACGATGTGGAAGATCCGCAAACCGGTGTGTCGGTTGCGGAACGGCGCCGTGCCCGTGTAGAGGTCAGTGGCAATCCACAGGCCAGGGCTGAATTAAAGAGCCGTGCCGATCTGCGTATCAGTCCACTGGGCTCGGGATCGGACTACTCGCCCTTCTTACAGCACCTGGGCATCGCATCATTGAATATTGGTTTCGGCGGTGAGGGCAGAGACGGCAGCTATCACACGCTGTATGACACCTATGAGCACTACACGAAATTCCGCGATCCAGGCATGGAGTATGGCGTGGCACTGGCCAAGGTAGCAGGGCGTGCCACCCTGCGCCTCGCCAATGCACCGCGGCTACCGTTCGAATTCACAGCGCTCGCCGATAACCTCAGCCTCTATGTCGAACAGATCGAAGAGCTGGCTGAGGATATGCGTACAGAAACTGTCGAGACCAATGCCCGCATCGATTCTGGCGTCTATGCATTGGCGCTTGATCCGACTCGTAGCTTTGCTGCGCCACTTCATAAGGAGGAGGTACCTTTCTTCAATTTCGCACCCCTGAAGAATGCCATGGATGCACTGGAGCAAGCGGCTGGTGCCTATGCAAAAATTACCATCAGTGGTGCGGCCGCCAACGAGCAACAGAACAAGCTGCTATTCACCAGCGAGCGAGAACTGACGCGTGATGATGGCTTGCCGGGGCGACCCTGGTTTACCCATCATATCTATGCACCAGGGTTTTATACTGGCTATGGTGTGAAGACTATTCCGGGCGTGAGGGAAGCTATCGAACAGCGGCAGTATGAACTGGCGGAAGATGAGATTTACGTGGCGGCCGAAGTGATTGAAGGCATGGCTGCCCGTGTGAGAGAACTGGCAGAATGAATCTGGAAAAGAAAAAGAGGACGGACCGTCCCCTTTTTCTTTTTCCTACGAACTATTCGATAATCGCCTGCTGCACGGCGTTTTCGAAATCATACTGAGTTGCCGGGTGGGGCTGTTGCAGAAACAGTACAGCAGTTAACTCTTCCTCGGGATCGGTCCAGGAACGGGTACCGAAGGCACCACCCCAGCCGAAGGCGCCGGCACTGCGGCGGGCGTTGGAGGTGATCGGGTCGACTGTAACACCGACGGTATAACCGAAGCCCATGCCTTCCTGATTTTGTGAAAAGCCGCGATACAGGTCGCCGATCTGATTGCTGCCCATCATGCGCACCGAACGTGGACTCAACAAGCGGTTACCAAACAGTTCACCGCCGTTGACCAGCATCTGCTCAAACTTCAGGTAATCCCCGGCAGTGCTGGATAAACCGCCGGAGGCGGAGAAATACTTGGTGGGTGGCCGATCGAAGAAGCGTGACATGTCACGGTCAGCGATAACCACGCGTCGGTTCTGATACTCCGGAGGAACATTGAAGTAGGTGCTGTTCATATCCAGTGGCTCGAGGATGCGTTCACTGATGAATTCATCGAAGGGTTTGCCCGAGACGATTTCGACGATGCGCGCCATCACGTCGAGGCCGACACCGGGACTGTATGTCCAGCGTGAACCGGGCTGGAAGTCCAATGCGTAGGAGGCATAGACCGGCATCTGATTTTCCAGAGTCGCGTCGGCACTGCGCTGCCTGCGCTCCTGAATCGCCGATCCAAGACCACTGCTGGCGAGACCGGATGTATGGGTGAGCAGATCGTGAATAGTGATCTCTCTGTGAGCCGGTACCAGGCGATGCTCCGGAATATTCTGCGGATCAATCTGGTAAGGGCTTATATTCTCGTCCACTGGCTCTTTGAGCACGGCCACTTGCATTTCTGCGAATTCGGGAATGTACTTGGAGACGAGATCTTCGGGTCGTAATAAGCCCTCTTCGATCATCATCATTGCTGACACACCCAACAGGGGTTTGGTGGAACTCATCATGATGAAGATCGAGTCTTCCTGCATGGGGCGACTATTGTCGACATCCATCAAACCGTGGGTTTCTAAGTGCACCAGCTTGCCGCGCCGAGCCACTATGGTGACCGCGCCCTGGATATCACCGGCATCCATATGGCGCTGCATTACGGTGTTGATCCGCTGCAGGCGCTCGGAGGACATGCCAACCTCTTCGGGGGTTGCGGTGGGGATTTCGGCGGCTGTGGCCAGATTCATCGCGATCAGGCACAGCCCGATAGTCAATGCTCTGGCGCCGCGGTTAAGGTAGGTAGTAATCATGGCGTAGCTCACTTTTTGTTTGTAGTGTAGTGAGCCTATCTCAGCCAGCCTGAAAAGGGAAAAAAGAAAAAGCTATGTCAATTGGAACCCGCAGCTTCATTTGGCAGAGAATCATCATTCTGCTAACACTGGAATCCTTTGAGAATCCGGTAATTTTCCCAAAACTCCACGACATTAGCTTTGATTGCGCTGCTGGTATTTAAAACTGGCAACTACCAAAATGCAGTTTAGTTAGAACTTTCCATCTCCCCTCGGCGGGCACCTGCTAAGATTCCCGGCAAGGCGTAATTCCCTTCATGGCAGGCATACTCATAAAGTGCACCCTCAGCTGGTCGCAGAGGAATTTGCGCACTCCATGGCTGCAAATAAGCCTGCTCGTCTTCAATAGTAAACTCATAAAGAATTTCATCTTCGGCGGTACGAGTAAATCGTTCAATGACTTTCGCAGTCTCCGGTAAATATAATGTGTGCTTAATTGCAAAACGGAAGCTTTGCTGGGGGTGAAAATTTATCGTTTCCACCACTAATGTATCGCCATCCCAATAACCTACTGAGTCACCTAACCAGGGTTTGAAATCGTCCTTGAGGTGGTTGGAATCTAATCTAATGATTCTCGCATCATGATTCATTTCGACCAGTATCATCATGTAGTCTTCATTCTGAACAATCTGATAGTGATTGTTATAAAGCACCGGTAGCATTGGTGGCCCGGCACTTGAACCGAAGCCGACCATGCAGCGCTCACCTAAGGGTCGTTGTTCCGGCCCATCAAATCCACTGTTTTGGCGATATTCAAAGAAAGCACGGCCAGCGGATTCGGTATAAGGTATCTGGCCATTTTCTGGATCAACAATAAAAGATGTACGGTATTCTTCGCCGATACGAGCAAGTTTCTTTCCAGGGTCTATCCAGAACGCGTTATAACCTGCATCTGCATTTCCGTCCGTGGGAGCAGCACGGTTAGGATCGCTTGGAGCATCATCTAGCACTGCTAGCACATTAAAATCTGCAGTTTGCTCCATTCTCAATGCTTCCTCGGCGGTCACGACTAACTTCTCTCCTAATTCTGGATTGCGTTCCAGTGTAGTTATACTGGCTGAAGTCCAGATACCCTGCAGATCAGGCACACCTGTTTCTGTTCGTGGCACCTGGAAGTCGCTTTGCGCCCCTGCCGTAGAGACAACTAGAGCTGTGATCAACATCATCAGCAATTTTTCGATTTGAACTATCAATTTAACCCCCTTCACACTACGAAACTTTGTTTTAGCGAGAAAATCATAAAATCGAAGAATCATGATTTTACTGTTTTTCTCTTTCAATTTCATGAAATTGAACCTACTGAAAATCCTCATGTCGGTGATTCGATTATCAAAAAACCATTAACATGCCTGTGGTTATAGATTTTCGACTAGTTTCAGGGCATTTCCAAATATCGTATCCCTCTCGGCAACCGCTCTTCGGGCGCTATTTTTTTGGTACACTGCCGGGGAAGACCAAAGAATACAACCCTGTTTGATCTTGAGGAGCACCGCATGATAATAGAAATAACAAAAAACTTCTGGTTATTGTTTCAATAGTCCTTTTTTCTCAATTCTCGTTGGCCCAGGATGATGGTGATCTGAAAACCATTGCCGGTATTGTGGCTGGTATGAACCACTTCCCATCTGATGCAGAGAAGGCCACGTTAACGGCCATCGTTGATAGTAGCGAGCGTAGAGGTGTTCAGATGATTGCCTCCGCTGTTCTAAACATTCAGCATGCGGCAAATGCCGAAGGCAAAGAGACGATGGGCCAAATCATCGCTTTCGATGGTGCCCCGGCAAATGTTAAAGCGCTCGCGGAAGTCGTTATGGGATTCAGCCATATGGAGAGTGTTGCAGCCAAAGCGACTCTCGCTGACCTTTAATAAAACCTTACATCCAGAAGACAGGGCCTCTACTTGCAAGTAGAGGCCTTTTTCTTTCGCTCATTTATTGCTTATAAACAGCGACGATACATCGCCAGTAATCTTTCCCAATGGCGCTCCGCCGCTGCCTTGTTGTATTTACCCTGTCTCGATGGGAAAACAAAGCCATGAAACGTGCCAGGGTACCATTCGATTCGAGAGTTTATACCGCTGCTGGCCAGAGTGATTTCCAGATCGTCAATCATTTGCCGGGGTGCATACTCGTCCGTCTCTGCACAACCAAAATACATCTCGCCCTTGATTTTCCCCGCGTCCAGATGGGGTGAATCCGGGTTATCGCTAAACAGGCTCACGCCATGCAGTGAGGCGCTGGCGGCGATTCGATCAGGAAACGCCGCTGCTGCTGCAAAGGCGAAGGGACCACTCATGCAGTAGCCAACGCAACCAATCTTGCCGCTTCGCGCAGCGCTGTCGCTAACTGCAAATGTCAGCAATGTTGCAATGTCTTCACACACCATGGCATTGCTGAGCGAATCCATGTGCTCGTGCATTTTTTCCCTGCCTTCGGTTGCAAGCTTGAACTCACGCACCTGTCGATAATAAAGATTGGGCAGCATGACGTAGTAACCAGCTGAACCGAATCGGCGCGCCATGTCGTGCAGTTCTTCACGCTTACCGGGTGCATCCATAAGAAATACAAGCAGTGGATGAGGGCTGTCTTCCTCAGGGTGGGTGATGAATGTGTTCATCTCGCCATCTCTGGTTTGGATATCTAGTTCTCTATCAATCATAGTCTTAATCTTTTGTTGTGTTGGTTTCGCCTGTGCGTTCGCCCAGATAGTTTTCGATGATGTTCATGAATGCCGGACCGTACTTTTCCTGTTTTCGTTCTCCAACGCCAGACAATTCTGCAAAGTCCAGCAAGTCTCGCGGTAAGCGCACGCACATTTCCTGCAATGTACTGTCATGGAAAATGACATAGGGTGGTACTCCAAATTCTTCGGCGAACTGTCGTCTGCAGTCCCGCAGTGCTTCCCAGAGAGCCACATCCACTTCCGGTGCCAATTGAATCTTTGTCTGTTTCTTTGCCGCCTTGGGTTTGCTGTCCTGTCTGAGTTGAATACTTTCTTCACCACGCAGCAATGGTCGGCATTTTTCTTCCAGGCGTAGCGCACCATAGCGGTCCAGGTCGACACTCATATAACCACGCGCCACTAGTTGGCGAAACACCGAGCGCCACTGGTTGTTGTCGAGATCCTTGCCAATGCCATACACGGGCAGGTGCTGATGACCGAACTGAAAGATCTTGTCGGTGTTGCCTTCCCGCAGTACGTCGATCAGATGATTGACCCCGAATCGTTGCTTGGTGCGAAAGGCTGCACTCAAGGCTTTGCGCGCTGCCTCGGTGCCATCCCATGTTTGGGCAGGCTCCAGGCAGGTATCGCAGTTACTGCAAGGCTGGCTCAGTGTTTCGCCGAAGTAGCCGAGTAAAGTCTGGCGCCGACAGGAGGTGATTTCACACAGCCCCAGCATGGCGTTCAGGCGATGCTGTTCGGCGCGCTTGAATTCTTCGCTACCTTCCGAGACCTCCATCATCTGCCGCAGCTTAATGACGTCCTGCAATCCATAGATCATCCACGCATCGGCCGCCAGATCGTCGCGCCCGGCACGCCCAGTTTCCTGGTAATAAGACTCGATAGTCTTGGGCAGGTCCAGGTGTGCCACGAAGCGTACATCCGGTTTGTCGATACCCATGCCGAAGGCAATCGTGGCAACTATGATGATTCCTTCCTCGCGCAGAAAGCGCGCCTGGTTTTCGGAACGGACTTGGGCGCTGAGACCGGCATGATAGGGCAGCGCCTCGAAACCCTGTTGCTGCAGCCAGGGGGTAATGTCTTCGGTTTTCTTGCGAGACAGGCAATAGACGATGCCTGCATCGTCGGGGTGCTCCTGCTTTAAGAATTTCAGTAGTTGTTGTTTGGCATTGTGCTTCAGCGATATACGATAACAAATGTTAGGTCTATCGAATCCTGCAATAAAGTGTGTAGCCTCTTCCAGCTGCAGGCGGGTAATGATTTCTTTGCGGGTACGCTCATCTGCCGTCGCCGTCAACGCGATACGCGGTACTTCCGGAAATAGCTCGTGCAATAGACTCAACTGCAGGTAATCGGCGCGGAAGTCATGGCCCCACTGTGACACGCAGTGGGCTTCATCGATGGCAAACAGCGCGATGTTAAGTTCTCGTAACAACTTCAGGGTGCGTGCCTGCGTCAGCCGTTCCGGCGCTATATAAAGAAGGTCGAGATCTCCGGCGATAAGTGATTGCTCGATCTGCCGGGTGGCATCCGGGCTCAGGGTCGAATTGAGGAAGGCAGCCTTAACACCTATCAGCTGCATCGCGCTGACCTGGTCCTGCATAAGCGCAATGAGCGGCGAGATGACTATCCCGCAGCCGGTTCTGGCCATGGCCGGTATTTGATAACACAGCGACTTACCACCACCGGTTGGCATTAACACCAATGCGTCGCCACCGTTTATCAGGGTATCGATTATTTGATCCTGAGGAGGGCGATACTCGGTGAAGCCGAAGATTGACTGGAGAATGCTGAGTGGACTGCTAGATTCGAGTGTCATCGGAGGGAAATTATAGACGAGAAACAACTGCCAGGCTCAATTTGAGCCTCAATTCCTGGAAGTCAGAAAGTAGAAAATCAATCCCGAGCCGATAATCCCCAGGCTGAATAGTCCTTCCACTGGTCTGTTGATCAGAGTAAATCCCAGCGTCCACCCGGTTAGCGCGAGATAAATCAGTGGCGTCAATGGGTACAGGAAAGTTCGATAGGGCCTGGGTAAGTCAGGTTGTCGCCAGCGCAACACGAAAATACCAAAAACCGCCACGAAGCTGTTAAGCGCCATGGTGAATCCGGCGAAGACCATGATCGATTCGACGGTGGTTGACAGAATGAACACCAGTGCGATGGCCGACTGCAGGTAGATGGCAGTTGCCGGTATGCCATGCTGGTTGGTTCTTCCCAGCACTCGCACGGCGGGGAAATCTTCACCGATCACCTGGATCACTCTCGGGCCAGCTATGGTCATGGCACTGACAGTGGAAATCAGCAGCAGCGCCAGTGCGATGCCGAAAAAACCTCCCACGGTATCGCCGAAAGCAGACTGTGCGGCTATGGCACCAACTTCCACCTGACCTTCCATTGCACTTATTGGCGCCGCATAGAGAAATGCGAAATTCAGGCCGAGATAGAGCAGAGTCACGATACAGGTGCCGATAGTCAGCACTAGCGGGAGGGTGCGTTGCGGATTTTCTACTTCGCTACTTAGATAGGTCGCCGCATTCCAACCCGTGTAGGCGAAACTGACATAGATAAGTGCTACTGCAAACAGACCGCTGGTGAGCAGGGCACCGTCACCCTCTATTGGCAAAAAATTTATGGGCTGGGGTGTGTCGACTACGAGTGCGACCGCAATTACAAATACCACGATTACAGCCACCTTTAAAACAGTAAAGACTACCTGAGTGGTACCACTGGTCCGGTGATTGGTGGCATGAATGATCGTCAGAACGATCAGCAGTACAGCAGCGAGTGTCTTCTCCAGAAATACCGATGACTCACCAGGTAATGCGGCAGTGGAGTAGGCTGCAAATGTCATGGCTGCCAGCGCTGTCGGTCCGGCAAATCCTACAGTCGATGAGATCCAGCCGGACACAAAACCCGCGGCCGGATGATAGATAGTCCTCAGTAAACTGTATTCTCCACCATTGCGGGGCAGTGCAGCACCCAGTTCGGCGTAGGTCATCGCACCGCATACGGCAGCCAGGCCACCTACTGCCCAGAGCATTAAAAGTACGAAGCCGGAGCGAATGTCTAACAGCTGAAAGCCGAGGCTGGTAAACACACCGGTGCCGACCATGTTGGCAACGACGACAGCGATAACGGTAATGAAGCGGAACTGCCCTGAAGCCATGGTGTGGACTATTGAAAAAAGAAATCAGAGTATTGGTTCTGGGTTCAAACCACAATGGCAGTTTGTTGCAAGCATTCGGCGATAATAAAGTGCGGAATTTGAAACCCAGAGGCAGCAATGATGCGAAGTTCAAAGCGTCCCTAAGTAATCAACCACCGCGAGTCACTACCTGATGGTTCGAGTCTCGCCGGACTGCGTAAAGATATCGGCTCCACGTAATTCCCGTGGCCTTCGAATAGGATCTGACGGAATAGTGTAGGGCACATGAATGCCCACACTGCTTCCAGCCTTAATGCGATCCTGCAGGATTTGTCTCCCACTGTTGCTACTGAAGAACCAGTAGGGAGGAAAGGCCATGTTCGGAGTGTTGCGGTTCCAATATGCCGCATCCGAGGCGAAGTGCACGTCGTTAGGATCGGCATCACCCATGTGCAGCACGGTGGTACCGTCGTTGATAGTCACGCACCACACGATGTTCTCCACATCCAACCGACCGGTAGGCCAGCCGGAGTGGGGAATTCGCACTGCTTCCACCAGCAGGTTTTGCATATTCAGGGTAACGGGTGTGTCTTTGTATTCCAGGCTTACTGAATTGACGCGTTCAAACACCATGGCTTCTTCAGCAGTTGCCTCGGTGCGCATGGCAATCACCGCCTGGGCGGGTGCATAGAGTTGAATCTGTGGCTGGGCTTTCATGAGAGCGAGAACTTGATCAGGCGAGAAGTGATCGCCATGGTAGTGACTGACAAAGATGGCATCGACGTCAACGAAGGGTGCTTCACCGGCGAACAACGCAGCCTTGATTGCCTCAGGCACCAACAAGTACTGCCCATAGCTATCTGGAAACAATGGATCGAAAAGAATCTTGGTGTCGCCATCGGTTACCATGACGCCTTCATTGGCCAGGTAGAATGCCTCTGGCTCATCCTGCTGTGCGAAAGAAAATGTGCTTACACAACACAGTATGAGCAACAGTATTCGAGAGTTTGCGGTAATCATTGGGTCGGCTCCCTGGCGTTGTGTACCCACAATCAGTGATCGGCTCCAGGCTGATGCACATGCCCGTGTTCGATTTCCTGCTCGGTACCTTCTCTTACATCTACTATTTCCACTTCAAAATGCAGTGTCATGCCTGCCATGGGGTGATTTGCATCGACCATGACCTCATCGCCCGAAACTGCTGTCACCCGCACTTGCTGTTCGGCTCCATCCTCGCCGTGGGCAAGAAAAGTCATGCCTGCTTCGACCGACTCCACACCCTGAAACAAGTCCTTGCTGATCTCTTTGATGAGATCCGTGCGAACCTCCCCGTAGGCTTGCTGCGGGGGGATAACGGTACTGAAGCTGGCACCAGAGGATTTGCCATGCAACTCGCTCTCTAGACCCGGAATGAGGTTCTTGGAGCCATGTAAGTACTCCAGGGGCTGATTGTCCTCGGAACTGCCAATCACGTCGCCTGCTTCATTTTTTAGTGTGTAGTGAATTGAAACCACACTGTTATTGCCTATCATGAGTGTCATTGGAATACCCTGATTTGATATGAATAAGCAATGCTCGCACATAAACTCGCGCCTACCCAATCTTTTATTGTTTGGCTATGGGGCGGAGCAAAATGGGAGTGATTTACTATTTTGTGATTTCTTCAGCCGATCTTACGCAAAAAGCCAATAATGGATCTGCCCCTATTACTCAACCACACCGCCCTCAAGCAATGCCTGGATAGCCTCTTCTGAATAACCCGCATCCTTCAACACGGTGACGCTATGCTCCCCGAGTCCAGGCGCCGCACCCGGTTCGATTTTGTCGGTACCGCCGACGCTAAACGGGCTGTTCACCGTACGAATCTTGCCTTGCGTGGGATGGTCCAGCGGTATGATGATATCGTTCGCTTGCATCTGTTTATCATTGGCGGCCTCTTCATAAGTAGGAACAGTGGCATGTGGAATGTCGTGCTGTTCCAAAACGCGATGCCAGTAGGCAACGTCCTGAGTCTTAAAGGCTTCCGTAACATCTTGGATAAGGGCGGGCATGTTTTCGATGCGTGCTTGTGCAGTAGCATAACGATCATCATCTGGCAGGTCGCTGCGACCGATGGCTTCGCAGAACGGGCGCCAGTTTTTCTCGAAATTCACAAGACTCAACTTTAGCAATCGGCCATCGCTGGTGTGATAGTGCAGGCCGATGAAATTGTAGGAATTCTCTCTCGGGCGTACTTCTCTGAACTCCGCACCGGCCAACTCGGCCTGTAGCATGATGGAATTGGACCAGGCACCGTTAGCCAACAATGAAGTTGTCACCTTACTGCCTTCGCCTGTCCTCTGGCGTTGGTACAGCGCAGTCATGATGGCAGCGTAAAGCGCCATGCCACTGGGGTGATCGCCGGCCCCGTAGGGAAAGGGGCGTAACCAGCCATCGTAGGGGAATATCTGCGTCTCTATGGCAGAGCGTGCCCAGTAAGCCACCGTGTCATATCCTGGCTTGTGCCGCTCATCCCCCTCCTCGCCAAAACCCGTTCCCAGCGCATAGATGATGCGTGGATTGATAGCCTTGACGGTATCGTATTCCAGCTTCAGGCGTTCCAGCGCCCGGAGACGGTAGTTTGTAATCAACACATCGGCATCGGTTACCAGCTTGCAGAACACCTCATAGCCAGCCTCGGATTTCAAATCCAGGGCGATACTCTTCTTATTGCGGTTATCTATCTGAAATGGATAGGCGAAATCGGAGATCGGCAGGCCGGGAATCTTGTGCCAGTTACGGTTCAGATCACCGGTACCAGGGGGCTCGATCTTGATTACGTCGGCACCGAAGTCTGCCAGGATCACGCCGGCCGAAGGTGCGAGTACCATGGAGGCGAGTTCGATGACACGCAGGTCTGCCAGAAGAGGGTTGTGATTCATTTCCTGTGATGATTCCTTTCGGTCATTATTGTTTACTAAAGACCTGGCTTTAGATTCGCCTGCCTGGAAAGCACGCTGTAGCACTAATGCCGTTGAATCGTGCTCTATTTACTTTGCAATTACTACTGCTGGTGTGGGAGGCGAGATTGAACGTCTGATGGCACTGGCTTTGCTATGATGAATATGGGCAGACCACTGAAAAGAAAAAGCATATACTAGGGACTTCCGACCGTCTCAGCGGAGGCAACAAAATGAAAACTAATTCTGCTAACTTCTTGATAGGCCTGGTGAAAACCGTGGCCGTTTCAGTTCTCACCCTGGGTTTTTGCTTAACCGCCATCGCCCAGTCCGAGTGGCAACCGGAGATACTTTCCGACGGCCAACCTAATATTACCGGTATGTGGAATAACGTCGGTGCGACTGCGACTCCACTGGAGCTTTCCGACCAATTCCAGGGTCGAGTGCCATCACAGGAAGAGATTGCCGAGTATATCGCGCGGCGTGACCAGGCTCGCAAGGGCGCGGTGTGGACCGGTTTCGAAGACAGCCAGGGCGTGGGTGCCTACGAGAATTACTGGTTCGACTGGTTCTGGTCCGATGCCCAGGCCGATGCGCCGGCTCTGATAGTCGATCCGCCGAATGGTCGCCGACCCGCGTTTACCGAGGCGGCGATGACGCAGAAAGCGTTCAACCTGGATCATGAACACGATTCAGCCGCGACAGTTGAATCGGGAGACCGCTGCCTGTCGCGAGGTGTGTTCGGCATGATGATGCCCACCGCCTATAACAACGGCAAGCTGATCGTCCAGTCACCCGGTTATGTAATGATTCACAGCGAAATGATCCACAATGCCCGCATTATCCCGATCGATGCCGGCTCCCACGTGGATAGCAGGATCAAATTCTGGGAAGGGGACCCGCGCGGACACTGGGAAGGCAACACGCTCATCATCGAGTCCACTAATTTTCGCTTCGTCGGCAATATGCGTGCACCGGGCTCTGGCGCAGGCAATGCCGTGCAGAACGAAGGGCGCAAGATGATCGAGACCTTCACCATAGAAGACGAGGATACGCTGCGCTACACACTCACCGTCGAAGATCCCATGACCTATGAAGCGCCCTGGACGGTGGCATTTCCTTATGAGGCGGATAACGAGTACAAGCAGTATGAATATGCCTGCCATGAAGGCAATTACGCGATGGATAATCGCCTGAGTGGACAGCGCGTGGCCGAGCAGGGGCTGGCGGAGACCGGCCGCAGGTAGCAGTCTCCAGGTTGCGTTAATCGGAAGGGGTCAGAGTTGCAATACAGCGAGTGACTGTATTTGCTCTGACCCTTTTTTGTCTCCGTAAAAAAACTAAGAAGAAGGAAGTCATGATGCAAAAAGTCACCAACAAACTAATCGCATCGCTCGTCACGCTCGGTGTCGCATTCGTATTCATGGCGAGTGCGACGGCACAACCATCAGGCGGTGGAGCAGAAACCGAAAAACTGATTCAGTTATCCCGCCGTCCCACCAGTACCATGGACAATCCCTATGAACTGACAGAAGACTGGCCGACGCTGTTGCCGGGTCAGGAATGGGGCGCCGCAATAGGCTTGATTCCCGATGACACCGGCGGCTTGTGGATGCTGTTCCGCTCCGAACCACCGATCAATTACATTAATGCCGATGGGCAGATCACCAAGAGCTTCGGCGACGGCATGATCGTGCAGGCTCATGGTTTCTGCATGGATAACGATGGCAACCTGTGGGCAGGAGACAGCGGGCCGTTCGGCGACGATGCTTCCACCGCCGGGCGCGGTTTCCAGATTCACAAGTTCAATCAGGACGGCGATCATCTGTTCAGTCTCGGTCAGGCCGGTGTCTCGAGAGCCGGCCAGGATACCTTTATCGGCCCTACAGCCTGCGCCGTAATGCCCGATGGCAATATCGTGATTGCCGATGGTCACTGGCCGCGCCCTTCCAATGCGCAGCAGGATGGTGACCGACTGGTTGTAGTCACACCGGAGGGTGAGTTCATTAGAGCGGTGGGCAAGATGGGCGCCGGCCCGGGCGAATTCATGGGGCCACATTCATTGGCATACGATGCGCAGAACCGCCTGTATGTGGCAGACCGTTCCAATAACCGCGTGCAGATTCTAGATGAGAATCTGAATTTTCTCGATGACTGGCGCCATTTCGGGCGGCCCAGTGGGATAACGGTTCTCGATGATGGCACACTGGTCGTCGCCGATTCGGAGTCTGGCGCGCGACTGCCGGGACCGGTGATGGCACCGGAAGGCGGACCCGGTGCCATGGCTCGTAATCCTGGATTTCAGGTTGGTATTAGAGTCGGGCGCACCAACGGCTCTCTGCAATACTATGTGCCCGGCACGCGACCGGAAGGTATGGCGGCAGACAATCGCGGCAATATTTTTGCCGGATTGACAGGCGGCTGTGATGTCAGTCCGTCGGGTGGTTGCCTGCAGAAATGGGTAAGGAAGTAATCAGAGGGTAGCCAGTGTTCAGGGAAGCCAGAGAAGTAATAAAACTGTATAGGCTTTGACGCGGTTTTGACGTGTGATTTTGGAATATAAATATTGCCCTATGACACATGGAGAATCTGATAGAGATGAATAAGCTAGCCGCAGTAGGAATTTTATTACTCTTTCTGATGGGCTGTGCCCCGGAAAGTGAAGATTCAGTATCAGAATCAGTGGGCGATTGGTATCACCATGGCGGCAACCATAGCTCGGATAAATACTCGCCACTGGATCAGATCGATGCCAGCAATTTCGCCGACCTGGAGATCGCCTGGCGTTATCAATCCGCCGATCTGCGCATTCCGGAGGAGCTTTCCTTTCCCACCGGCGACTACCGTGCCGTGCCGCTGGTTATCGACGGCACCATGTACGTGAACACCAATCACGGCCAGGTGGTGGCAGTCGATCCGGCGACAGGTGAAGAGCTATGGCTGTTCGATCCCGAGAGTTATCTGGCAGGTCCACCCTTATTCTCACCGATTCAGACACGCGGTATCGAGTACTGGACCGATGGCGAGATCGAAAGAATCTTTATTGCAACCATAGGAAAGCAGCTGGTATCTATCGATATTACTACCGGCCAACCCGATCCTGACTTCGGTGACAACGGTTTCGTCGATCTCAAGCAGAACCTTGGCAGGCTCGAATTCGAGATGAACAATATCACTCACGGTGCGCCGCCTATTGCGGTGGGCTCGACCGTGATCGTGGGCTCCAAGATTTACGACTACATCATGAGTAATCGTAGCCCACCGGGACATGTGCGTGCCTATGATGCCTACACTGGCGACTTCAAGTGGCGTTTCAATACGATTCCCCAACCCGGTGAGGAATTCAATGAGACCTGGGAAGATGATTCCTGGGCGACTGCCGGCAATACCAACGTGTGGACCTACATGTCCGCCGACGATGAGGCTGGAATCGTTTACCTTCCCATCTCAACACCTACTAATGATTACTGGGGTGGCAGGCGGCTTGGCGAAAACCTGTTTGCAGAATCGCTGGTGGCATTGGATGTGGAGACAGGAGAGCGGCTCTGGCACTTTCAGACCGTGCATCACGGCATATGGGATTACGATATTGCCTCTGCTCCCAACCTGGTAGACATCGTCGTCGACGGCAGGCCGATCAAGGCGGTGGCACAAGTATCGAAGACGGCCTTCACCTATGTGTTTGATCGGATCACCGGGGAACCGGTATGGCCGATAGAGGAACGACCCGTAGCTGCCAGTACAGTGCCCGGTGAGCGCACCCATCCGACCCAGCCTTTTCCCACCAAACCGGCACCCTTTGATAGACAGGGCATAAGCGAGGACGACCTGATCGATTTTACCCCGGAGATTGCCGAGGCAGCGCGGGAGATGGCCAGCGAATTTGTCTTAGGTCCGATCTTTACCCCGCCGATCGTGCGTGGCAGCAATGGCAAACGAGCTACATTTGTGGTCCCCGGAGCCGGGGGTGGAGCCAACTTTCCCGGCGCTACCGTCGATCCGGAAACAGGCATTCTGTATGTTCCTTCGGCCACGCGGCCCAACGGAATGTCACTGGTGGAGCCGCCCGCAGGCACCTCGGACTGGCCCTATGTGATTCAGATGGACCGGGCGCTCGGGCTGTTTGGCTTGCCCTTGCTGAAGCCACCTTATCGGCGCATTACTGCCATCGATCTGAACACCGGGGAGCATGTGTGGCAGATACCGTTTGGTAAAGGCCCGGCCAATCATCCCATGCTGGAACACCTGAACCTGCCACCGCTGGGTAGCCCACTTACAGATGTTGTCACCGAAGGCGGCGTGCTGCTCACCAAGACGCTGTTGATTTCCTATCTTGCTCAGAAAGACGAGATCGATCCCGAGGCCCACGGTTCGATCCTGGTTGCCCACAATAAGATGACCGGAGAGCTAATTGCCGAGGTCTTAGTGGATCAACGACTGCATGGGCCACCCATGAGTTACATGCATGAAGGTAAACAGTACATCGCAGTGGCTGGCGGAGGTCGCGACAATGACGATGAGCTGCTTGTATTTGCCTTGCCTTAATTACACAGCTGCGTGTTGCTTCTGTGAGCATTTAGAGGGACCGGTTTATTTGAGATTGCATAGGATAGAGATGTCATAGAATTTCTGGCCGTACTTTTTAAACTAGGGACTGAATGTATTGACTACTTTTTCAAAGAATAGCTTTGTCGCTTCATTGCTGTTGCCTGTGTTGTTGGGATGTTCAGCAGATCCGATGGACGAGCCGGCAGATGTGACTGCCGATTGGCGTCATGCCGGTGGTGGTCATGCATCGGCAAAATATGCAGCGTTGGATCAGATTGATACGACTAATTTTGCGGACCTGGAAATTGCCTGGCGCTACAAAAGCCCTGATCTGCGACTTGTCCAAGGTCTGGCTTATGGGACAGCGGACTATAGGGCTGTCCCGCTGGTGATCGATGGCACGCTGTATGTCAATTCTAATCATGGGCAGGTGTCAGCGCTGGATCCGGCCAGCGGCGAGGAGCTGTGGATGTTCGATCCGCAGAGTTATCTGACCGGTTCGCCGATTCAAACCAACATCATGATCCGCGGGATTGAATTCTGGACCGATGGAGAAATTCAACGCCTGTTTATCGCGACTCTCGGCAAGCAGCTGATTTCCATCGACATCGATACCGGCCAACTAGATCCCAATTTCGGTGACAATGGATTCGTTGACTTGCGCAGTGATCTGGGCCGACTGGAATTCGAAACAAACTTCCTTACCGCGGGTGCTGCGCCGATTGCAGTCGGCAGTTCGGTCATCGTCGGCTCGAAGATCTTCGACTATGGCATGTTTAACAGAAGCCCGCCGGGTCATGTGCGCGCCTATGACACTTACACCGGAACTTTCAAGTGGCGATTCAATACCGTTCCTCAGGATGGAGAACCCTATAACGAGACCTGGGAAGATGATTCCTGGCGCAAGGCTGGTAATACCAATGTCTGGACTTTCATGTCTGCCGACGATGAAGCTGGCATCGTTTATCTACCCACTTCTACACCCACCAACGATTACTGGGGCGGCATGCGGCTGGGTGAGAACCTGTTTGCCGAATCGCTGGTGGCACTAAACGCCGACACAGGCGAGCGTATCTGGCACTTTCAAACCGTGCATCACGGACTGTGGGATTACGACATCGCCTCGGCGCCGAACCTGGTGGATATCGTGGTGGATGGCAGACCGATAAAGGCGGTGGCGCAGGTGTCCAAGACCGCCTTTACCTACGTCTTCGATCGTCTTACGGGTGAGCCCGTCTGGCCCATCGAAGAACGCCCGGTTGCAGCCAGCACTGTTCCCGGTGAGCGGACCAACCCAACTCAGCCATTTCCAACCAAACCTGCACCTTTCGACCGGCAGGGAGTGAGTGAAGATGACCTTATCGACTTCACACCGGAGATAGCCGAGGCGGCACGCGAGTTGGCTAGCAACTTCGTGTTAGGTCCACTGTTTACACCGCCGATTGTGCGTGGCAGTAACGACAAGCTGGCAACCTTCGTGGTGCCAGGAGCCGGTGGCGGGGCGAACTTCCCCGGTGCCACCGTGGATCCGGAAACCGGTATTCTGTATATCCCTTCGGCGACTCGGCCCCATGGCATGTCGTTGATCGCTCCCTCGCAGGGCAGCTCGGACTGGCCCTTCGTGATTCAGATGGAGCGCCAGGTCGGGCCGTTTGGCCTGCCGCTGTTGAAACCTCCCTACCGGCGCATTACCGCCATCGACCTGAATACCGGTGAGCATGTCTGGCAAATTCCCTTTGGCAAAGGGCCGGTTAATCATCCAATGCTGCAGCATCTGAACCTACCGGATATGGGCAGTGTCTATAATGACGTGGTTGCCGAAGGGGGGGTACTCGTAACGAAGACGTTACTGGTTTCCTATCTCGCCCAGAAAGATGAGATCGATTCCGATGCCCACGGTTCGATTCTGGTAGCGCTGGATAAGCAGACCGGTGAAAAAATTGCCGAGGTCATGGTGGAGCAGCGCCTGCACGGGCCACCGATGAGCTTCATGCACGAAGGTAAGCAATACATAGCCGTGGCCGGTGGGGGTCGAGACAACGATGACGAGTTGATCGCCTTTGCTTTACCAGACTAAAACGTAGCTATGAGGGTGTCCTGCACATTCACAGCTACTGTTGGATTATCTCTATGATGTTGCCGCTCGGATCCCGGGCAGTGGTGATGGTTGAATTTCCGAAGGTGAATTCCGACATCTCCACACCTTCCTGTTTCAGTCGGGCGATGACGCCATCATAGTCAGATGTCCTGATTGCAACCACGGGAAAGCGGCTCTTCGCCAGTTGTGGTTCGATTTTTGATTCGAACAGGGCGAGGAACGGACCATCGCCGAAATTCATCAGCACCTCATCGTAGGAATCGGATTTGTAGTACCTCAGTGGTGGTACACTGAAGACGCTGGAGTAAAAATCTTCCGACTCCTGCCGATCTCTCACAATCAGCTTCGATCCGCCGACGTTGGGCGTATCCCCTCGGGATACGATCTCAACGACATTACCCGCTGGATCTTCTGTGATCCCGATAAACAGCCCTTCACTGGTTTCGCTACCGATATAGCGTACTGGATAACCGGTTGCTTCCAGTCGGTCGGTTATCGCTCTCAGGTGAGGGGTATTGAATAGCACCACCGGATGTTGGCTCTTCGGCAGGGCCGTTTCGACGTTGGGATTTGGCTCGAACAGGGCAACGCTTGCACCTTGTCCATATCCCATTATGGTTTCATCGAAGGATTCCAGGTTGGTATCGATACGCCGCAACTCTTGGACACCAAGAAAAGTCTTGTAGAAATTTTCAGCCCGGCCCAGGTCGTCTACGATAAGCTTGGGTGCCGAAATGAAATGAGGCGAATCGAAGGTCTCGCCGTCTTGTCCGTACAAAGGGCTAGCTAGCAGGATTAGCCCATTTAGCAGCAGGCTATTCAGGGCAATCTTCATTATTTTCATGGTCTGATACTCACTAGAATTGGTTAAGAGCAGCTTGAGAGTCGCGAATTGCTACTCTAAACCCAAATTTGACCCTTTCACAAGCGTTCAATTATGGAATAAAGTGTCACTCTAGAGACCAAGGAGAACCAGCCACATGTTTCGCAGACTGAAAATGATGAATACCGCCGCGATAGCCGGTATCACGGCGCTACTAGTGGCGACATCGGTCAGTGCACAGCAAACCGGGTTTGCTTCCTGGCAGGACGATCTTACGCCTATTTCCAGTAACGACTGGAACTACAATACGGCGGCACATTTATTGGAACGCGCCGGCTTCGGGGGTACCCCGGACCAGATTCAGGCACTGGCCGCCATGTCACCCTCGGCGGCGGTTCGCAGCCTGGTCTATTTCAACGAAGCCAATAACCGCCACCTCGCGCCCTTCGATCATTCAGACATTCATGATCCCGGGCTGGAACCCTTTCCTCCCAGCCGGCCGGCCACGACCGACCTGGCCAAGGAAACCGGTGAAGCTCTGGGTATCAAGGTCAAACCAGAGGGTAATCGCCGCCTGCAACCGGTGGTCAACAAGTTCTTCTACTGGCTCCGAGCCAGCGTGCTGGAAACCAATCGGGTGGGTTACTGGTGGGCCAATCGAATGGTTGCCTCCAACAATCCCCTTCAGGAAAAAATGGCACTGTTCTGGCACGGCCACTACGCGATAAACGAGAGCAAGGTCCGGGATTACCGCAAGCTGTTAATGGAACTGGAGCTGTTCCACGAAATGGGTACCGGTAGTTTCCGCGATCTCATGGTGGCCGTGGCGCAGGATCCGGCGATGCTGTCCTTCCTCGATGCCGGCGTTAACGTCAGAGGCGCGCCGAATGAGAATTTCGCCCGGGAGATCATGGAATTGTTCACCATGGGCGTCGGTAATTACAGTGAGACCGATATCCGCGAAGCAGCCCGCGCCTTTACCGGATGGAATTACGTTGACGTCGATTTCGTAGTTAACGAGGAGCAGCACGACAGCGGCGAGAAATCCTTTCTCGGCCGCAGCGGTAATTTTGATGGTGTGGAGATCATCGACATCATCATGGAGCAGCCGGTAACGGCGGACTATATGGCTGGTAAGCTCTATCGATTCTTTGTGCGCCAGCAACTCAGTGCGGAATTTCAGTCTCAGTTGGGTACGCTATTTCGGGATGCCGATTACGATGTGGCCACGTTGCTGGAAACCCTATTTCTGTCCAAGGATTTCTACAGTACAGCCTCTGTGGGTACCCACATCAAGAGCCCCGTGGAACTGGTAGTGTCCACCTATCGAAAACTCGGCCTGGAAAACGCCCCGGGTGTGCCGGACTTCAATCGGTCGACTGGCGCTCTGGGACAGACACTGTTTCGACCGCCGACGGTCGCAGGCTGGGCAGGTGGACGCAGCTGGGTAACGCCGGGTCTGTTGCTGGAGCGGGGTAACTTCGCCCGGGACGTGTTGTTTCCCGACATCAATTACATTCCGTCAGACAGACGCAACGGCAGTCGCGAAATTCAGAGCGTGGCGCGGCGCATACGGGAGGGGCTGGATATCACCTCGGCAACTCAGCCTTCTACCCTGGGTGAAGGGCAGATCATGGCGGAATCGAATGTGTTGGCCGATCGCGATGAAGATTTTAATACTCGCTACGGCAGCTTTCGTGGCTGGCAGATGGCGATAGAAAGGGTCAAACCTATCTCTCGTCATACGGCGCGACTGAATTTAAGCGAGTTGGTTATCAATGAAGGACTGCGCAGCACCAATGATGTCGTGGATTATTTTATTGCGCGCTTCATGCGTGTGGCTCCGGGCGAAGATTCCCGTCGAATGCTGGTGGAATTCCTCGAAGGCGAGTTAGGCACATCGGACATTATTGCAGCTCAGACGTATATGGAAGATGGCTTACGTATGACGCTGCACTTGCTGATGAGCCAACCGGAATATCAATTAGGTTAGCCTTTTAAAATCAATAGAAGGTAAGTTATGAAAAACCACAAAAAGATTCAAAATCAAATAGGCCGGCGTGAATTACTGCGCGCAACTGCTACCGGGCTGGGTATCGCCGGGCTGGGAGGGGTGTTTCTCGGTCCTGCCATGGCACCGGCGCTGTTAGGCCGTGCAGCAGAAGCAGTTGCGGCGAACGGCAAGATATTGGTGGTCCTGGAGTTGTCCGGGGGTAACGACGGACTCAACACTGTTGTCCCCTATGGCGACGATGCCTATTATCGCCATCGGCCCAGTATTGGTCTGCCGAAAAATGATCTCAGGGTGATCGATGACTATTTCGGATTTAACCCGGGGATGGCTGGTTTCGAGCGACTCTACAATGACGGCAAGATGGCAATCGTGCATGGCTGTGGTTACGAGAATCCTTCGTACTCCCACTTCACCTCCATGGCGTATTGGCACACGGCTGCGCCCAACAGCGGCGAAGAATATGGCTGGGTGGGACGCCTGGCCGATTCGATGGCGCCGTCGGCACCGTCTAACTTCCTGGTTAATATCGCCTCCAGGCAATCGCTGGCTGTGCGCAGTGAACGGCATGTGCCATTAGTGTTTGATGCACCGAACCGATTCATGCGGGAAGCCTTCTTCGAAGAAAAAGATGCGCTGGCAATCACGCCCGATATAGGCCAGGTAGACAATCCGTCACGGCGCTACCTGCTGGATATTGCCCGCAGCGCCAACGATGCCTCGGCACTGGTGCGACAGGCCTGGTCGAATTACAGCTCGCCGGTAGACTATGGCGTCAACAGTCTGGATCTGCCCAAGGTAGTGTCGTTGTTGGAGGCCGGGATGCCGACCCAACTCTATTACGTGTCTTACCGCAACAATGCCTTCGACACCCACGTGTTTCAGAACAATGTGCACCGCCGCCTGCTCACCTATACCTCCGATGCAGTGGCTGCTTTTATACAGGATCTGGAACGCATCGGTCGCGCCGACGATGTCGCTCTGATGATCTTCTCTGAGTTTGGTCGACGGGTTCCGGAAAACGTCAGTCTGGGCACGGATCACGGCGCCGCCAACGCCATGTTCGTGATAGGGAATCAGGTCAAGGGGGGTCACTATGGCGAATTGCCCAGCCTGACCGATCTGGCGGTCGGCGATAATCTCGACTATACGACAGATTTTCGCCGGGTCTACCAGACCATGACCCGGGAGTGGCTCGGCTATGCAGATGACGGCGCATTGCTGAATGGCAACTTCGAAAGCTTCGATATGTTTTCCTGACAAGCGGCAACCCGTGGCCATAGGAAGACTCCAATGGTGTTAAGTTTGCAGGCCAGGTTTTCATGACCACCACTGGATACTTATTCCAATTCGCATTGTTAAGCTGTAAGGCAATCATGAATAAGGCAAGTCTGCTCATCGTGAGCATGGTCCTCTTAATCAGCTGCACTCCTGAAGCGGAGCAGGTCTCCGAGGCAGGCGGTGAATGGCACCACGCAGGGGCGAACCACGCTTCGCAAAAATACACGGCGCTGGACCAGATCAACGCGAGTAATTTCACTGAGTTGGAAATAGCCTGGCGCTGGCAGTCCACCGACTTGCGTCTGCCGGAAGAATTGAACTTTCCCACTGGCGATTACCGCGCTGTACCGCTGCTTATCGATGGGGTGATGTATACCAATACCAATCATGGTCAGGTAGTGGCGCTGGATCCGGCCAGCGGTGAAGAGCTCTGGATCTTCGATCCGGAGAGTTATCGTCTCGGCCCGCCACTGTTTTCTCCAGCCCAGACCCGTGGTATCGAGTACTGGACCGATGGTGAGATCGAGCGAATCTTCATTGCTACACTGGGTAAGCAACTGGTGTCTATCGATATCGAGACGGGGCAGCTCGATCCAAACTTCGGTGACGATGGCTTCGTCGATCTGAAGAACAATTTCGGCAAGCTCGAGTTCGAGATGAATAACATTACCCACGGCGCCCCACCCATTGCCGTCGGCACTTCTGTCATCGTCGGTTCGAAGATTTACGACTACACCATGAACAACCGCAGCCCCCCGGGTCATGTGCGTGCCTATGATGCCTACACCGGTCAGTTCAAGTGGCGCTTCAACACGATTCCCCAGGAAGGAGAGGCGTATAACGACACCTGGGAAGACGGATCATGGCGCGTGGCCGGTAATACCAACGTGTGGACCTTCATGTCTGCCGACGATGAGGCAGGCATCGTCTACCTGCCGATCTCGACTCCTACCAATGACTACTGGGGTGGTTATCGGCTGGGTGAGAATGTCTACGCCGAGAGTCTGGTGGCACTTGATGCGGAAACCGGTGAGCGGCTCTGGCATTTTCAGACCGTGCATCATGGCCTGTGGGATTACGATATCGCGTCCGCCCCCAACCTGGTGGACATCGTGGTTGACGGCAGGTCGATCAAGGCAGTTGCCCAGGTTTCCAAGACTGGCTGGACCTATGTATTCGATAGAATTACCGGTGAACCGGTCTGGCCCATCGAGGAGCTCCCGGTTCCACAGAGTAATGTGGCGGGTGAGCGCACCCACCCCACCCAGCCCCATCCAAGCTGGCCGTTGCCATTCGAACGACAGGGTATGAGTGAAGATGACCTGATCGATTTCACGCCGGAGATCAATGCGGCGGCGCGGGAGATGGCCGAGGACTTCGTGATGGGTCCGATCTTTACGCCACCGATCGTCGCCGGTACCGATGGTAAGCTGGCGACCATTTTTCTTCCCGGTGCTGGCGGCGGCGCAAATTTTCCAGGTGCCAATATCGATCCGGAAACTAACATTCTCTATGTGCCTTCCCATACCCGACCCTATGCGATGTCACTGGTGCAACCGCCGGAAGGTACCTCGGCTTGGCCCTATGTTATTCAGGTACAACGCAATGTCGGTCCGATGGGCCTGCCTCTGGTGAAACCTCCGTATCGCCGTATAACTGCAATCAATCTGGATACGGGAGAGCATGTCTGGCAGGTGCCCTTTGGTAAGGGGCCGGCCAATCATCCGGCGCTGGCACATCTGAATCTGCCGGATCTCGGCAGCGTGTTTTCCGATGTATCTTCCGAAGGCGGTATTCTGATTACCAAATCGCTGGTGATCTCGCATCTGGCACAGAAGGATGAAATAGATCCCGAAGCAGAAGGCTCGATCCTGGTGGCCCTGGGCAAGGCCAACGGCGAGAAGGTGGGTGAAGTCATGCTCGACCGGCGCCTACACGGGCCAGTAATGAGTTATCTGCACGAAGGTCGGCAATATATCGCGGTGGCCGGTGGCGGCAGGAATGACGATGCCGAACTCATTGTCTTCGCCTTGCCCGACTAAATGCCAGAATCAGCAGGAATCAAGTGTACTTGCTCTCTTTGATTACGGGGCTGGGCTCACCCACATCTTTGACTGCACGACACTGCCGCCTTGCGCTCCGCCCGCTACATAGAGCTTGCCTCTGATGATGGCCGCAGCCGGTGAGGAGAGCGGCCCCGGTAATTCGCCGACTTTCTGCCATTGTCCGCCCCTGGCCAGACTGAGGATGTCCGGGTCCTGGGATTTGCTTCCTCCGGCCGGAGTGGTATGGCCGCCGATCATGTAGATCTTTCCATCGTGTACGAAGGTAGCGCCCTCGGCATGGGAATGTCCCTTGGGAAGGGCGGGACCGCTGCTCCAGGAATCAGTTTGCGGGTCATAGATATCGGTTCGTGGCTGATCGAGTTGCTCGCTGTCGTGATGAAACTGCCCGCCGATGGCATAGATTTTATTGTCGAAGACTACGGTGGAGAACTGATTGCGGGGCACCGGCATGGGAGCGGCGTGGGACCAACTGGCCGAGCCTTGAGCCCAGTCTTCCATGTCGAGTACCCAGTGATCACCGGAATCGGTGTCCCGGTCGGCCATGAGTCCGCCGAAATAGTGCAGCTTGCCATCAAGCACCGCCAGTCCACCGCCGGCACGCGGTCCGGGAAGTAAAGGTGCCGCCGTATAGCGATCGATATCGATATCGTAGCTCCATACCTCGGCGATGGCGTGGCCCCGGTAGCCATCCTTGAAGCCACCAGCAAACCACACGGTTCTGCCATCGAGAACCATGTTCATGTGGGTGATGGCGCTGGGAAGTTCCTGTATCAGGGTCCAGCTATTGTCGGAAGGATCGAAAATCTCCGAGCGCTTGCTGGAGACCACTCCATCGGTGTAGCCGCCAAAGACGTACAGTTTGTCATCCAGCACGACCGTGCCCGGCTCCCATTTCCCGACCGGCATATCCGCTAGTGCCTGCCATGATACCGGATTCTGTCCCAGGGCGAGGCTAGACCAGAGTAAGCCTGCTGCGGCTGTAGCGCAGAATTTGCTTATAGCATGCTGCCGTAAATAGGTGCCGGCTGTGGCCCTGTGTTTCATTTTCTGCCTCCAAACTCTTCATATTCCCTGTTCTCACTACAGGGGTAGGGCGCACATTGCTGTTCTTTTCTACACGGTGAGTCGGTAGAGCATTAATAATACCCAAGCCATGAGCACGAGAGTAGCAATATAGCCCGATCCATATTATATATAGCGCGTACTTGGAAGGAGCGACGAAAAGGATTCACGAAGCGGATGATCGACCGGCCCAATAAACTCTCCCTGCCATCGATAGCAGCTCTGACTCTATCGGTCTTGTTAATGCCGATCGCAGGCAACGCCCAAGACGCGGTAGAAACCGCTAGCTTTACCGAGGCCCAGGCGAGCGAGGGTAAACTCACTTTCGACATAAACTGTGCTTCCTGTCATGGGGTAAGCCTGGAAGGCGCAGGGGTAATTCCGAATCTGTCCGGAGACAGCTTCGCCTCCAAGTGGAGCGGCGCACCGCTCAACGAATTTGCGACCGAACTTCGACAAATGCCTCCCGGTAACGCGAGCGGGCTGGATGAGCAGGACTACGCAGCGCTTGCTGCCTATATTCTATCGTTTAGCGGAATAGCCGCCGCTCCGAATACAGCAGGCAATGCTCTCAGTCTTCAATCTGCAGCCTCGTTGCCCGACATGACTGATGGAGCAACGACTGCACAGCTAGCCAACATCGCTAGCGGTGCGGTCGAAGTTCTGGAAAGATTGACCCCTGTTACGAATGATATGCTCAATAATCCACCTGCCGAAGACTGGTTGTTATGGCAGCGCAGTTACGATAACCAGGGATACAGTTCACTGGACCAAATTAACCGGGAGACAGTCTCCGATTTGGCACTGAGTTGGCGCATGCCACTACAGTCGGGCGACAACAATCCAGGTCCCATCATCCATGATGGCATCATGTTCCTCTTCACCTTTCCCGATACGGTACTGGCAATCGATGCTACAAACGGCTCACTGCTGTGGCGCTATCAGCATGAGTCTGAAGTTCGCCCCAGCCAGAAGAAAGGTATCGCACTGCATGGTGATAAGGTCTACGTGCCTACCTCCGATCTCCACGTGCTGGCCCTGGAAGCCGTTAGCGGTGAGCTGATCTGGGATCATGAAATCGAGACCGAGCCAGGACTGGAAGGCTATCACCTCAGGATGGCACCCTTTATCGTTGGCGACACGGTTATCCAGGGCATTACTTCACTACGCATAGCAAAGGGAGGCTGGATACTTGGCCTGGACAGTGAGACCGGAGCACAAAAGTGGCGCTTCAACACCATCCCAAGACCTGGTGAACCTGGCGAGAATACCTGGAATGGACTGCCTATCGAGGAGCGCAGCGGCGGCTCAGTCTGGAATGCCGGAGCCTATGACGAAGAGTTGAACCTGGTGTATTTTGGCGTAGCGCCTAGCTACGATACGGCGCCGCTGCAATACCCGGTTAATATCGACGGTATAAATAATGATGCGCTGTATACCAATGCCACCATTGCCCTGAATCCCGACAGTGGAGAATTGGTGTGGTATTACCAGCACCTGGAGAATGACCAGTGGGACCTGGATTGGGCATTCGAGAGGCAGATTGTCTCCATTCCATTCGAGGGCGAATCGCGTAAGGCGGTGGTCAACATGGGCAAGCTGGGCATTCTTGACGCCGTGGATGCCGCAACCGGCGAATACCTGTTTTCGATGGATGTGGGTTTGCAGAACATCGTCACTGCCATCGACCCGGAAACCGGATACAAGACGATCAATGCCTATACCGACCCTCAATTGGAAGAAACCCGGCTGATATGTTCCACCCATTACGGCACCAAGAGTTGGCCGCCTGCAGCATTCAACCCCAATACCAAACGTCTTTATTTGCCCCTCAACGAAGGCTGTATCGAAGCGGGCCCGGACGGGCGTTACCAGGTTCTGACCACAGGGATGCAGTTCAGAGAAGCCCTGAACCCGGACAGCAATGGCAATATGGGACGTATCCAGGCCCTGGATCTGGGGAAGCAGGAGTTCGACTGGCTACACCGGCAACCCAGTCCAGTCATCAGTTCCATTCTGGCAACGGCAGGTGGGCTGGTATTTGCGGGCGACCTGAACCGGGTGCTAAAAGCCCTCGACGAGAACACTGGCGAGGTTCTCTGGGAAACCGCGCTCGACGATGTGCCGAGTTCGACGATCGTCAGCTATGCGGTGGAAGGGATTCAATACCTGGCCATAGTTGTCGGTCAAACCGGCTACCATGTTAACGACTGGAGCCGCATGTATGATATTTTCGCCGAGCAGGAAGGCATGCCAGTCAATGATTCACCGAAAGGTGGAGGGGCTATTTGGGTTTTTACATTGCAGCAATAGTAGCGCGAGACTGGCATACTATCCCTTCATTTTACGCTACATTTTCTTGCGCCTGCGGCGGCGATCCTCGCTTTCTTTCGGAAGCATTGGCAGAAGGCTTAGCTGTTGATGATTGCCACGATGTTGGTGGATATCGATCATCTGTTGGCAGATCCGATTTATGATTCGAGTCGCTGTAGCATTGGTACCCATTCGCTACATGAACCGTTGTTTCTAGCTCCTTATGCCGTACTCTGCTTTTTCCCCAAAATACGCTAACTAGGCGTCGGGCTGGTAATTCATATGCTTTTGGACTCTCTGGATTGCCAAAGGGCCAATTGAGTGTGGTTTTTGTGATCTTGATTGGATTGAGAGTAAATATTTTTGTGTAAAATGAGTCCAGATGGATTCATAGATCAATCCACAAAAACCCGATAGCGCAAAAATGGCGAACAGGAATAGCTTGATCGAATTTTGAGGGTTGCGGGACATTTAGATTTCCCTGTTCGTTTTGAGAGTCTGCAGCGCTATGATTCCCAACTTTTCCGCAGAGGCTGGTCAGGCGAAAGCGGCTTCTGCGCTAGTGTATCAATTTTCAGGTCACTGAATTTCCTTAATTCCTGGTACGGCGTACACAATCGAGTCTCCCAAAGCTTTATCCTGGGTGGCCTGTTTACATGATTGATGAATTCCCAATTTAATCTGAGTAGCATTTGTACACGCTTGATGTATTCTTAACTCAAATCCAGCCAAACAAGAACAGGAGCGCATTATGCTTCGTAATCCATCTAATACACGCCGATCTGGCTCTCATTTTGGCCATTTACGCGACTCGCTGCTTGCCATTGTAGTCAGCTCTTTAGTCACCTGGGGTTTAGCCATTCCCGTGTCAGCCCAGGAAAATTCCTACCAGGTAATCTACGACTGGGGCGAACTTCCCGGCGGTCGCGCCATGGGCGTGGTAACCGGCGTGCAACCCGATCCCGATGGTCAGCACATCTGGGTACTGGAGCGTTGTGGCACCAATCAGTGTGCCGGATCAGATCTCAACCCCCTCCATAAGCTGGATAAGGAAGGCAACACGGTGAAGAGCATCGGTGCCGGGGTGTTTGCCTGGCCCCATGGCTTCGACATGGATGCCGATGGCAACTTCTGGATAACCGAAGGCGCTCCGGCCGACGATGCGCGGGGAGAGCCCGGTATGGAAAGGGGTATGGGTCACCAGGTGATTAAGATGAACACCGATGGCGAGGTTCTCATGCGGCTGGGTGAGGCTGGCGAATCCGGGGACGATGCCACCCATTTCAATGGACCGGCGGCAGTATTAGTGGCGCCGAATGGCGAAATTTGGGTGGCTGACGGACATCGCGGCGGCAATAACCGCGTCATGAAATTCTCTGCCGGTGGCGAATTGCTGTTGCAGCTCGGGGGCGGTGTGCAGGACACCAGCCGTGAAAGCGGGCGCTTTAACGACCCCCATGACCTGAAGATGGATTCACAGGGACGCCTGTTTGTCGCCGATCGTGGCAACAACCGCATTCAGATCTTTAACCAGGACGGTGAACTCCTGGATATCTGGACCCAGTTCGGTCGACCCAGTGGAATCTGGATTGACGATAACGGTACGATCTATGTTGCCGACGGCATGTCTGGCGAACAATGGAATCGCGGCTGGGAGCGAGGCATTCGTATCGGCGATGTGAGTTCCGGGTACGTGACTGAATTTATTCCCGACTACGAGGTGCCCACTGGCAGCGGCATCGAGTTTCTGGCCTCCGATGCGGAAGGAAATATCTATGCCGGGCAGGTAGGACGGCAGCGGTTCGAGAAGTATGTGCGGGTAAGGCCCTGAACGGGGCAGAAATTGACTTAGGATCGTCGGCGCCGTCTCTATTTGCTGATATCGATTCGTTGGTTTACGCTGGAGACCAGATAGAACTGAGCGAGATAGTAGCTGATCATGATCAGCCAATCGGATGCAGGTAAGGGAACGACGAATCGATTAATGGCGATCAGGGAATCAGAAATCATGAAAATGACCGCACCTGCCAATACACCCTGAATCGTAGATGCATTGGCGGTGAGTCCCATCGTTGTAATGACCACGAGATAAACGAGAACGGGGAGGCGCATCTCACCCGCTGTGTTCCAGAGCAGGATACTCATCGCCAGACTGAAGGCGATTAGCAGCAGGCTAACCACGATCCGCTGGTTCCATGCAGCGAAATACCGGATGAATAGTGTGGAGTAGATAATCTGGGCGACCAGGAATGAAAGCAAGCCTGGAACGAAGTAGTCGAGATCCAGTAGTACATCACCACCCATGCTGAACAGCAGTGCTAGGCACAGATGTGTGGAAACTGAATTTATTGCAATACCCAGGGTCAGCAGACCGAGTAGAACGAGTGGTAGAATTTTAAGGACGGCAGATAACTCTGGCGCCAGGGACGCACTGACAAGCAGATAGATAAGGCAGCAGCTACCGTAGGCGCCAATAAATTTTGTAGATAGGGTCATGCCAGGAAGAGTCGATTCCGGTCGATTAGAGTCGGAATTATTTTAGGACAGAATAATGATCTTGTCCCCCTTCGTATTCAAGGAGAAGCGCTGAATGAGTTTCGCACCGGGGATTCTTGAGGGAAAAGCGGTCCTCGTCACTGGCGGTGCCACCGGCATCGGTGCTCACATCGTTCGCAAGCTGGGTAAATTGGGTGCGAGGGTGGGCATAGTCAGCCGCAAGGAAGAAAACCTGCAGGCGGCGGTTGCCGCATTCGAGTCAGACGATGGCATCGATGTACAGTGGCGGATTGGCGACGTCCGTGTGCCGCAGTTAATGAATGAAGTCGTTGCCGAACTCGCCAATGAGCTGGGAGGTCTGGACATCCTGGTCTGCAACGCCGCCGGCAATTTCATCTGTCCCACCGAAGAGCTGTCCCCCAACGGCTGGCGCACCGTCATCGACATCGACCTGAATGGTACGTTTAACAGTTGCCAGGCGGCGCTACCCTTTTTAAAGGAAGCAAGTGATGGCGGTCGCATCATCTCCATAAGTGCAACGGCCGCCAACTTCGGCTGGCCCGGCGCCGCCCACGCTGGCGCTGCCAAGTCAGGAGTTCAGAACCTGATGAAATCGCTGGCGGTAGAGTGGGGTGGTTATGGCATTCGAGCCAACTGGATTTCTCCCGGGCCGATCGAAGGCACCGAAGGCGTCGACCGATTGATCATCGCTCAGGGTAAAGCGCAGGAAGCACTGGAAAGTATTCCACTTGGCACCTTCGGTGAAGGTGAAGACATCGCCAACGCGGTGGTCTATTTGTCTTCCGATGCGGGAAAATATGTGTCGGGCGCTGAGCTGACCGTGGATGGCGGCAACCAATGGAAGCGCAGATGATCAAGTTTAATTCTCGACAGGCCGGAATCGAATTTGTCGTGGTCGTGGTCGTGATCGACATCGCGGTTGTGCTGGCATTTCTTGTTGTGCTGGCGACTGTAGCCGGGCAGGCATTGAAAGCTGCCCAGTCCAATCCCATCGAGTCGATTCGCACCGAGTAAGAGAGAAAAGGGGATAGATCTGTTTCCTAACTCTTATAGGCCAGTGCAAAACAATACATCGGGATTTCGGGCGGCTCTTCGGTATGCGTGTGCTCGAAGGCGTCCAGCTGAAGCCCACAATCGATGACTACTTTTTCCACCCCATCCCGCGCGGGTTTTCGTGTAGTAATTCCAAAGCTAAGCTTTTCTTCGTAATACTTCATACTTTGCTTCATCATACGCGAGCCATTTTTTTCGAAGGGTGGTTCGGTATTGATCAATTCTCCGCTGAAATAGTCGAACACGATCTGGCTGCCCGTAGGAAAATGCGCGGCGAGCTTGAGAGTATCGAGTACAGCGTCCTCGTTGAGATACATGCTAACGCCTTCCCATAGGATAAACGTGGTGAGGCTGGTATCGAATCCGGCTTCGGTCAGGGCGTCGAGCCAGGTCTGTTGATTGAAATCGGTTTCCACGAAGGTCACATGATCGTGAGGAATGCCCGCCGATTTAAGACCCGCAATCTTTGCATTGAGCGTCGGCGCCATATCCACTTCGAAACATTTCACATCCGCTCCGACTGGAAGGTCGTAGCAGCGCGTGTCCCAACCGGTACCCAGCACGACGAACTGTCTGGCTGGGTTGTCGGCTCTGGTCAGAGCGCTGTTGATAGCATCATCGAAGAATGCCGCGCGATGAGACTGCATCGTCGTCAGGTTGGATGGGCGTGGTCCTGGATAGGAAAACATGGAACCCTGGTAGCCGCTCAATCGACAGGCCAGTTTCATGGTCTTGATCATGCAGAAATCGATGACTTTGTTAAACAGTGGCAGATGCCTGGAGAGTGCATAGGCAGCCGGATCATTTCGTGTGCCGGCTATGTGCATACACAGCCGGCCACCATAGGGCTCGTTGGCAGTGCCGGAGATCTTCTGCGGAATTGAAAATCGACGCAACCGATACGTATAGACGATCAATCCAATGATCACCAGGGGCGAGAGGATGATCGAGATGAGGATGAACAGCAGCAGGCGCATCTATTATTCCTTGTGAATTGTCTGGCATCGATTCTATGCCGTGACAGGGACTATACAGGTTCAATCTATCGAAAATAAGATCTAGTGCAGGGGAGCGGGCAGAACCTCAGGTTTCACCCCATGGATAGCATCAAGTTTCATACCGCAGATAGAGCCATTTTCCACCCTCACGGACGAACTGGGATTTTTCATGGTGCACTCCCGTATTTCCTTCTTTGTCGGAATAGCTTGCCTCGAACTCGACCATACCCGCATCGCCCTGCTGGCTGTAATCCAGGATCTTGAGTCCCAGCCACTGCGTCGCCTTTACCGACAAGGAATCGGCGGTTAAGTCTCCTGATTGTGTAGGGTGCCAGGTATCCAGCAGATAATCGCCATGGTTACCCAGCGCGAAAGCCGTGTACCTCGATCGCATGAGCTGCTTTACGGTTCGCGGTGTCGCCCGGCGTTCGAGAAATGGACCGCAGCACTTGTTATAGGCTTTACCCGATGTGCAAGGGCAAGGTTTGAGGTTTTCAATCATTAGCTGGAATTCTTGTTCCACCGCAAATGCAATTCTGAAGACTATGCTACTCTACGGCTCGAAAATATTCCTGATAGTGAATCTAATGACATTATATCGACACATAGACACAGCCTGGCAGCGTCTCGCTCCCGCAGCCCTTCTATTTGCTGCCATTCTGACCCCGTCAGTACAGGCACAGGATGTAGCTGTTACACACTGCCAGGGTGTATGCCCGCAATACCAGTCGAAGCTGTCTGCCAGACAGGCCAATGTCGTCATTCATCACCTCTACGCAGCCGGGCTCAATGGCTATACAGGCCTCGCCGACTGGGTTGCCTATCAGTTGACCGGCGAAGCCGTCGGTGTCGCTTCATTATTGCCTCGACTCTGGCAAGCCGACGAACTGATCGAATTCTCCCCCGCCGAGGACAGGTTAGAGTTGGGTGATCAGGGCCTGACACTGGCGGAGATCAGCGTCAGTAGTAATCCCTACTCTGGCCTGAGTGCACCCGGCTTGCCCCAGGAAGACGGCGCCCGGCTGGCACCCATGACCAGTTTTGCCAACACAACCTACTGGCCGGATCTGAATAAGCTCAGCAACATGGCCATCATGCCTTCCTCATTAAGGCTCGGTAGCTGGTTGCAGCTGGAGCAGGCCCTGAATAGCCTGGTGCGAAGCAAAGAGACGCTGCATGTAGTGACCGGGCCGCTGTTTCTGATCACCGAGCCACTTAGCACCGGTGTCTCTGCTAGGCAGGACCCGGCGGCGTTTTTCAAGGTGGTTGTGGATCGATCCGACTATGCCGTGTTCGTGTTTTCAGCGGAGCTGCAACCCCACGAATCATTCTGTGAACAAACCGCAGAGCTCGATCAGCTTGAACGTATGAGTAGTCTGACGCTGTTTCCGGGTAGGAAATTAAAGCAATCCAGTCAGTTAATGGCCGAACTGGGATGTAGCCAGCCGCGCTGAATCCTGATCAGGTCATCTCCCTCGTTACGGATTTCCGTAAGACTGACCAGCCTGTACCCCGCGCTCCTCATTGACGGTGAACAACACCAGCAGACCGAGTATAAAGAAAGCCAGGGTGGAGAGCAGAGCTACCTGGTGGTTACCGTCGGTGAGACGGTTGGTGATTCCGTAACTGACCGGCCCCAGTATTGCCGCCGCTCTTGTGGCCAGTCCCCACAAACCGAAGAACTCGGCATTACGCGCCTCGGGGGTGAGCCGGCCTATCAGGGCGCGGCCTCCGGCCTGGGTGGCTCCCATTGCCAGGCCGATCAGGTTGGCGGCGATCCACACATCCCGTTCCTGATCCGCCAGCAGAGTCAATACGATAGCCACGATCCACACCAACAGCCCTGCCGCCAGACTCGGCACCGAGCCCCAGTGGTCCTGGGCGAAACCAAACACGAAGGCACCGGCGGCAGCGGTAAAATTAACCACCATGATGAGAATGATTAACTGCTGGCTGTCGAAACCCATGACTTCCTGGGCATAGATGGCGGCCACGACGATTACCGTGGCAACACCAGCCTGGAACAGTGTAAGACACAGCAGGAAGCGAAACAGGTCTGGCAATTGAGTGGTGTGAACCAGGGTATTGCGCACCTCGGCAAAGCCTGCCTGTAAGTAGGTCAATCCAACCGGCAGTGGTTTGGAGATGGCACGTTCGTTTAGCCAGAGAAAAGTTGGAGCTGCCGTCACAGCGAAGATTATGGCTGTGAAAAGCAGGGACATCGGCACGTAATGGGTCGCTCCCAGACCTTGGCCTTCCGCCCAACTTATATAAGCCAGGCAGATTCCCAGAGTGAGCAGACCACCGAAATAACCCAGGCTCCAGCCGTAACCGGAGACACGGCCCATGTTGTCAGAATGAGCTATCTCCGGCAGGAATGCCGCGATGAGGTTTTCGCCACTGGCGAAGGCTATGGCGGAAACTACCGCCAGTATCATTGCTAAAAGTACCGCACCCGGTCCTGCGATACCCAGCAGCCCAGTCGATAACACACAGGCTATGGTGGTCAGCAACAGGAAGGATTTTTTCGACGCCCGATAATCGGCGATGGCTCCGATCACCGGTCCGCTGATGAGCACGCAGAAATTGGCGATGCCAACTGAGACTGTCCACAGCAGTGTACCGGTGCCGGGAGATTGCTGGTCGAGTTGGGCCGCGACAACGCCGACGAAGTAGGCGCTGTAGATTGCAGTCAATACGACAGTGGTATATCCGGAATTGGCGAAATCATAAAATGCCCAGGCCAGTATCTCCCGTCGGGTGCTGGGATTAACAGCCCCCTGTGCTGACAATTTATTACTTGCCTCACTCATCTAGTACGTTTCCTTTTATTAAACCTGACACATCACGCGGCATTGCATACTATTATCCTCTCCTGGAAAATCCGTAGGAACAATAGTCGTTGAATGACACCGTAACTGACATAGCGAGCAAAGTAGTCGATTGGGTGATGGCGGTACTGCCACGGCAAGTGCCAAACAAAGCGGTGCTACAAAGCTGCAAACTCATTTCCCACCGTGGCGAACATGACAATACAGAGGTCATGGAAAATACCCTGCGCGCCTATGAGATTGCAAGAACAAACGGCGTGTGGGGTATAGAGACTGACATTCGCTGGACCAGGGACCTGGTGCCGGTAGTCTGTCACGACCCCGATTGCCGCCGCGTCTTCGGCAATTCAATGACTATTGGCGAAGTGAATTTTGCCGAGCTGCGCGATGCAGTTCCACTGATTCCTTCGCTGGCAGAGTTAGTTGAAGAGTTTGGTGGTAATACCCATTTGATGATCGAGATTAAGGCGGAGGCTTTTCCGCACAAACAACGACAAAAGCAAATACTTCTCGAACATTTAGCTTCGCTAACACCAGGAGAGGACTACCACCTGCTGGCACTCGATCCAGGTCGTTTCGAACTGGTGGATTTTCTTCCGAGGAAATTCTGTCTGCCAGTGGCAGAGACCAATACCAGGATAATAAGTAAGGCCAGTTTAGCGGGTGGCTACGGCGGCCTGACAGGGCACTATCTGTTGCTTAATAAGCAATTGAAACAGCGCCATGAACAGGCGGGCCAACAGATAGGCACCGGATTCATCGGATCACGCAATTGCCTGTATCGGGAACTCAACCGTGGTGTGGAATGGATATTCAGCAATAATGCGGTGAAGTTGCAACAGCTTCTCGACCACGCCTTGCGAATGGATGAGCGAAGTTAAGCTCGAGTCCTTGCCAGCAGCCAGGAGGTTTGTACAGAAATCAATAGGCGCTAAGGAATACGGTAAGCCCGTCTGCCGATCAGGGCAGCGCCAGCGTAACGACAGTATTGGTGGAGACCACCGTCACATATTGTTTGCCCTCGACCGCATAGCTTAGCGGACTGGCTCGAATCTGCCGCGGTGTCTGGAAGCGGAATAGGGTCTCCCCATCCTCCGCATCGAGGGCGTAGAAGCCACCATCTTCTATCCCCTGGAAGACCAGATTTCCGGCAGTAACCAGATTCCCGCTGGCACCAATCGAAGACTGGGCCGGCAGCTCGGCTTGCCAGACCTGCTCTCCATCGGCCGGGCGGTAAGCCGAGACAGTCAGGGCAGGGGCGTAGTCTTCAGAGATGCGATCCAGTGTGGAAAAATTTTCATCGTGACCCTGTCCTCCGGGACCCGGTCTCAGCGAATCCCCCAATGGTTCAACATTGAGAGAGATGGCGCCGTTCTTGCCAGTGATATACACCAGTTCGGTCTTCGGGCTGAACGATGCAGACCCGAAACTGGAGCCACCATGTGAAACGATATAGGGTTCGGTCACAGAGTAGGGCGTATAGAGCTGCTTGCTGCGTGCCGCCAATTCCGGATCAGAGAATTCGATAAAGGTTGCGCATAGTGGATCCATGGGAATACCACGGGCGGTGTGCGGAATCGGTTGGGTAGGATAGACCACCTCGCCCGGCACGTCAGTTGCGGTGGGTACCACAGTCTCCACCATGGGAAAGAGTGGTGCGCCGCTTACTCGATCCCACAGGTAAAACAGGCAGTTCTTGCCGCCTGCTGCCACTCCCCTTATTAGCTCACCAGCGTCATTGGTGACGTCGAACAGCAGTGGTCCGGTAACGTGGTCCCAATCCCACAGGTCATGATGCACGGCCTGAAAATACCAGGCCAGTTCTCCGCTATTCATATCGAGCGCGATAGTGGCATTGGTAAAGAGGTTTTCTCCCACTCGCGCCGAGCCGTCATAGTCCGGTGATGGATTGCCAGCATTGACGTATACCAGCCCCGCGACCGTATCGATGGCCGGTGGTGTCCACACGCCGCCCCCGGCGCGCTGACCGGTACCCCAGGTTTCACTCGCTATCTCCCAACCGGAATCGCTGGGGGTCTGAGGAATGGTATTAAATACCCACTCAACAACACCGCTTAAAGCATCTATCTTTATGACCAGACCACCCGGGATGTGCCCTTCTGAAAGCGCGGCGGCCACGTACATCTTGCCATCATGAATCGATGGCGGTGTGGTTAAACGGTAGCCTATGGTGACGGGATCGATGTTGGTGGGATAGACATCGGGGTACTGGTGATGCAGGGCTTCGGCAACTACCTTTAGAACGCCGGTATCGCCGAATGAGCGCAGTGCTTCGCCGTTTCTGGCATCGAAGGCGTACAGGTCGGCACCGCGATAGGCATAGACGCGACCCTCTGCATAGGTGGAACCGCGTACCGGACCCCCGGCAGGTCCGGCATCCAGCGGTCTGCGCCAGAGTTCTTCACCCGTGCGCGCATTCAGTGCAAACATATTCAGACGGGAATGCAAATACATCACGCCATCCACAACCAATGGCGTAACCTGGGTGATAACGTCCTGTGGTCCCGGTGAATAGGTCCACTGTTCTGTTAAACGAGCTACATTATCTCTGTTGATCTGCTCCAGTTCCGCATAACGGCTGTTACGGATATTGAGGTTCTGGCTGGGCCAGTCATAAGAATCTGACTGAGCGCCTAGCTGAGTTGCAGTCATTGTGAGTAAAAGCAACATGCAACGATTCAGCACAGCGGGGAAATGGAAATGTCTATACACCGGTGTTTCTTCTTTATAACTCATCGTGAATTCCTCACAGGATAAGGTCTCTACTAATGGCTAGCCCGGTGTACTGCGCCCGGTGCTTTGATAACGCTCGAGCAGGGCATTTAGCCCGGCGATAATTTCCGGATGATCGGCATACACGTTGGTGGTTTCACCGATATCATTTTGTAGATCATATAATTGAATTGGTGGCAGATTCTGCCGTTCAGCCTCTGCGGCGGAAAGATTGCCATAGCCGCCCGAACTGGGTGTCATTTCCAGTTTCCAGCGCCCCTGTCGAATCGAGAAGGCACCGCTTCCGGCGGTTGAAATCGTCGCCTCACGAATCGGAGTATCCAGGGATTGGCCGAGCAGTGCCGGTAGAATGTTGTAACTGTCCTCGCCAGCGTCTGCCGGGATTTCTACTTCGAGGATAGCACCAAGGGTTGCCAACAGGTCTGTAAGACAGATCGTCTCAGTGGAATCGTTGCCAGCACTTATTGTTGACGGCCAGCGCGCCAGAAAAGGAATGCGATGCCCACCCTCATAGATGTCGGACTTATAGCCCCGATAAATGAAACTTGGGTAGTGGCCCTGAGCATTCATATCCTCAACTCCGATATATGGGGCACAACCATTATCGGCGGTGAAGATCACCAAGGTATTCTCAGCGAATCCGTTTCTGTCCAATGCATCCAGCACCTTACCTATCGAATCATCAACTTCGATACAGAAATCGCCGTAGGGACCCAAATCACTTATTCCCTGGTAGGCGCTTGATGGAACTATTGGTATGTGTGGTGCGGTCAGTGACATACACGCAAAAAATGGTGAGTCATGGCTTTGTTCGTCAATATAGTCCACGGTATTTCGGGTAATGACAGGGAGCACTTCCTCAGCAACGAAGTCGGCATGAGCCGGCCCGCTGTTGTCCCCATAGCGCTCTGGGCGATAGTCTCTAGTAATGAAGAGCAGATCCTGTTCGGTGGTGCATTCACCGACGAAGCGGTCATCTTCTATATAGATGTAGGGATGCATATCCAGCGAGGCCGAGATGCCGTAGAAATGATCGAAACCTAATGCCAGCGGCCCATTTTCTATCCGGCCGTTCCAGTCGATATCACCCAGATAGGCGCGTTGATCTACTGCCGCGTGGCCTTCCTGGATGATGCCACCTGCCCTGGTCGGCATGTCCATTCCAAGGTGCCACTTGCCAATACAAGCGGTTTTGTAGCCCTGGCTCTTCAGCAGGGAAGCAACCGTCATGCGCTCCGGCTCGATTAAGTGTTTGCTGTAGCCCCAGCACACACCACTCTTGATGCGAGTGCGCCAGCAATAGCGACCGGTGATGATTCCGTACCGGGTAGGAGTACACAGCGCCGAAGGTGAATGGGCGTCGCTGAAAAAAATACCTTCTGCACCAATCCGATCGATATTCGGTGTCGGAATTTGGGAATTCTCATTCAGGTAACTCAGGTCGCCGTAACCCATGTCATCGGCGAGGATGAATACGATATTCGGCTTTTCCCCACCGGCAGCAGCCTGTAGCGCACCAGGCATCGCTACACTGGCGGTAGCCGCACCCATCGATTTCAGAAAATCACGCCTTTTTATAGGAGGCATGCAGGCTCCTCTGCTTTTATAGTGTTAGTCAGCCCGTTATTCGGCGTAGCCAAGCGCGAGATTTGGCCACGAGAACGTTTTCCGATTCTGCCCTGAATCAGGAGAAATAAACAGAGAAAGCCTTGGTAAGAATTGGAAGGCCGGTTTAATTAGTTCAAATCGGCCTTTTTTCTGTCTCAAACTGGCAGAATTCCATTCTTCCAGCGGCCATGAATATGACATGCCACAGCATGGTTCCTCAGGATATCGGCAGCTGCTTCTCAGCTCTAAACCTTCCGGGATCTTGCCCTGCAAATATTTAATGATCTGGGTCAATATGTGCCCGGATTCTTCGATTTGGTTCTGGCTGAAACCACTACATATAGTGTTCAATGTAAGACTTTGCCGCAGATATAGTAATTAGAAGAACTGGGGGTAAGCAGTGATAAGTTGGGAGCAGATAACTGAAAATAACAGTCCCAGCAAGCAAGCCGGGGCAGCAGTAGCAACGGATTTTCAGCCTGAACAGCAGGCTGAAATAGGGGGAAATCCAGATTTAATCGACTCCACTCAACCGGTTCGGGCGGAAGATAAACGGGTGGTCAATGGGTGCTCTGATATCAATCAACTCGCGCCATTCAAATATCCATGGGCATGGAAATATTTCATCAATGCCAACAAGAACCACTGGACGCCACTAGACATCAACATGGCGCAGGATATCTATGACTATAAGCACAAGCTCACCGAGGCTGAAATTCACTTGTATGAGAATGTACTCTCATATCTGACCACCTCGGACATTCTGGCGATGCGAAATATCGGATTGGCAGTGATGGAGAAGATGACGGCTCCAGAGTTGCAGATCTACCAGGCACGACAAGTGTACGAAGAGTCACTGCACACCTGGACCTATCAGCATTGCATTGAGAGCCTCGGTCTTAATCAGGGGGAAGTCTATAATCGTTATCGCGTTGTGCCTGAGATCAATAGAAAAATTCAGATGGCGAACACGCGAATTTCATCCATATTGCGTAACGACATCGATTTATCCAACTCCGATGAGCTGCACAATTTTATCCTGGCCTACATGTTCTTTGCGGCAGTTTTTGAGGGCGTCTGGTTTTACAATGGATTTAGTCCGATCTTTTCATTGCAGCGGCGCGGGTTGATGAAAGGCACGGCTGAACAATTTCAATACATCATGCGTGACGAAGTGATGCATTGTGGGTTTGGCATTCGCGTTATTCAACAAATTCTGGTTGAGAACAGAATTACTCTGGATCTTAAAGCGATAAAAGATATGTGGGAAGAAGCCGAAGCGGCTGAAGCAAGTTATGCTCACTACATCCTAAAAAAGCCCGTGCTGGGATACACCGCGAATGATCATATCGAACAGTTCCGCTTTATCGCGAACCGCCGCGCACGGCAACTGGGTTTGGTGGAACCCTTCCCCAATGCTACCTGCGCCTTACCCTGGCTCGATGAACAGGCCAATATTCGCAAAGAGAAAAACTTCTTCGAAACTCGGGTCACCGAGTATCAGACGGGCGGTCTGGATTGGGACTAGCTTGAATGTTGCATTCGGTTGCGATAAACAACTGAACCGCTGACCGCCCTGTTTAGACCATGGGGCAATTTGTACTTCCTTCCAAATTACACTAGGCTTCTCTGAGAACAATAATTCAGAGGGTCAATGGCAAGCTGCCTGCGTTGTTAGATAGATTCGGTCGTGGCGAGATTGATCTATTTATCAAGCATGGCATGACTAGCGTCGGCGACTGGATTCCCGGTGATGATAAATTGTCTCCAAATACTCTGGTGTACATGGTAGGCCCAAAGCTCGGGCAAATCGGATATCGCGCTACTTACGGGCAATTGCTTCTAACTACTAATTTTGTCTGGTTTAATTGAACCCATGAGTGACTCCACGATCGATACCGCTGCCTCAACCCAGGCCCCGGCTATACCCCGCCGAGAGATCACCCTGAGAGTAATAGTTTTAGGACTGCTGCTGGCGGTGATCATGGGTGCGGCCAATGTCTACGTAGGACTGCGGGCTGGCATGACTGTGTCCGCCTCTATCCCGGCGGCGGTGATGGCAATGCTACTGTTCCGCCTGTTTTTCAAAAACTCCACGATACTGGAAGCGAACCAGGTGCAGACCTGTGCTTCAGCGGGCGAGTCACTGGCGTCAGGCATCATCTTTACCATGCCCGCCATGATATTAATTGGCTTCTGGGATCAGTTCGATTTCTGGTCGGTGACTATCATCGCGCTGACCGCTGACCGGTGGCCTGCTTGGCATCCTCTTTATGATTCCCATGCGCAAGGTCTTTATTCTCAATAACAAAGAGTTGGCCTACCCGGAAGGGGTGGCCTGTGCGGCAGTGCTGCAAGCAGGCGCCGAGGAGAATGCCGAAGCTGGCGGACGCGACCTGGTAATGGGCGGTCTATTAGGTGTGGTTGTTGCCTTGGCTGGTAAACTGTTCGGCTTGATCAGCGGCACACTGGAAGGAGCAACCGTAATCGGCTCGCGTATCTTTTATATTGGCGGCGACATGTCGCCCATGCTGGTAGCCATCGGTTTTATTGTGCGGCTGAACGTTGCCGCGATGGTGTTTATCGGCGGAGCCATCTCCTGGTTGATCGCGCTTCCATTATATGGAAATGGTGATCAGTTTAGCGGTGCCGTCGATGGCGCTTACGAGATCTGGAGCTCCCAAATTCGGCACGTGGGAGTGGGCGCCATGGTGTTGGGTGGTTTTGCCTCGCTGGTATCGGTGTGACATGGCCTGGTTGCTGCAGTCGATGAACTCAGAAAAAACTTGTCAAGCGGCGCCTTAGTGCAACACGATCTGGAGTGCGATATTCCCAGCTCCGCAATTCTTGCAATCAGCCTGGCTTGTATGGCGGTGCTGGCCTTCGTCAACTGGCGCTTCACCGGCGGATTCGGAATTACTCTGCTCTCTACCGTGGTGATGATAGTGATGGGATTCTTCTTTACAGCCGTGGCCAGCTACATCGTCGGACTGGTGGGCAATTCAAACAGCCCGGTTTCTGGCATGACCATCACCGCTGTTTTGGTAGCCGGTGGTATGTTGTGGTTGTTTAACTACAGCGGTACGGAGGCCATGGTGGCCACTCTCGGCATCGCCGCCATCGTCTGTTGCGTCGCCGCTACCGCCGGTGACGTGTGTAATGATCTGAAGACTGGTTCCATGGTCGGTGCAGCACCGTTTCGACAACAGATGATGCAGATCGCCGGTGTCTGTGTCGCCGCCTTCGTCATGTCGCCGGTGCTAAATCTGCTGCATAACAATATCGAGGGCGGCATCGGTGGACGGGAGTTATCTGCACCACAAGCCAGCCTGTTCGCCTCTCTGGCCAGAGGCTTTTCCGGCGAGAGTGAACTCCCCTGGAACATGATCGGCTACGGCGTGTTGGTCGGTATTATCATTCTTGCTATCGACTGGTATCTAAAAAAGAACAAGTACAAATTCCGTGCACACCTGATGCCCATCGCGGTGGGCATGTACCTTCCATTCGGATTAGCTACACCAATTCTAATCGGTGGCATCATGGCGCATCTATATTCAAAAGATAAGCCGGTCGCCGACCATGACCGCGTCCTGCATCGAGGCATGCTGTTCTCTTCGGGAGTCATCGCCGGCGAGGCGCTGATGTCGGTGGGGCTGGCCGGCCTGGCTGCGCTGGGTATTCAATCCCTGGATCTCGGCTTATCAACGGCCGCGGTCACGATGCTGTCTGTACTCACGGCCATAGCAATCGTTATCTGTTTCTTTAGACAGACGAAACCACAGCAGTAGATTGAAACCAAACCGATGACCAGCTTAGATTGCCTAATGTGGTGGTCATTTAGAGAGATTTCCAAGGAGTACTGGGGCAGGCAGGAGAGTTACTTCTGATAAAGAAGTCGTAGACTTAGAAGTAGATAGTTTTTATTCTACGTATACCCCCACAGAAACTCCAGGCTAAACGGCCACTTACACTTTCGGGACTGAGCAAATGAAAAACAAAATGATGCACAACGAGTATTTCCAATACCTGATTCGACTACTAGGCGCCATTCTCTGTGCCAGCGTGTTAGTGACATGCGGGGACGCGAGCGATAGCAGCACAGCCTCATCTACTGAAGTGGAAATGCCGCAAGTCGCCGAAAACTTCGAAGCTACCCCAAGCGAACTCATTGAGCCAGTGGATGAGAACAGTTTCGCCTACGAAGCCGATCGCTTCGCCGATATACGGATGTTGCGTTACCAGGTAGCAGGTTTCGACGCCCTAAGCACTAGCCAGAAGGAATTACTGTACTACCTGTCTCAGGCCGCCCTGTCGGGACGAGATATTATGTATGACCAGAACTATAAACATAATCTGCGAATTCGTCGTACCATCGAAGAAGTAATCCAGCATTACAACGGCGATAGAAACACCGAGAGCTTCAATAATTTTATTACCTACGCCAAGCAAATGTGGTTTGCCAATGGCATTCATCATCATTATTCCAGCGCAAAATTTACTCCGTTATTCGATCAGCAGTTTTTCGCCGAATTAGTCACCAATAGCGCCGCTTCGGCAAATTACCCGTTGCGGGAAAACCAGGATGTCGACCAGCTAATTGCTGAATTAACACCGATTCTGTTCGATCCGACGCTGGACGCGAAAAAAGTCAATACCGCCAATGGTGTAGATAAGGTTGTTACTTCAGCGGTTAATTTTTATGAAGGTGTAACCGAACAAGAGGTGATTGACTTTTATGCCGCCAGGTCATATTCAAGTGATGAAAATCCTGTATCGCATGGATTGAATTCGAAATTGATTAAAGTGGATGGGGAAGTTACGGAACAAGTTTGGCGCGTTGGTGGCATGTATAGCGCGGCATTGGAACAAGTTGTGTACTGGCTGGAAAGAGCAATCACTGTCGCTGAAAATGACAAGCAAAAAACAGCGCTTGAATTGCTCGTCAAGTATTACCGCAGCGGAGATCTTGAAGATTTCGATGCCTACAATATTGCCTGGGTGCAGGATACAGAATCACTCATCGATGTAATTAATGGCTTTATCGAAGTGTACAACGACCCCCTGGGCTACCGAGGGTCATTTGAATCGGTTGTGGCATTTCGGGATGAAGCAGCGACTCGCAGAATTTCTGCTATTGGCGAACGTGCTCAATGGTTCGAAGACAACTCACCGATTCTGGGTCTGCATAAGAAAGCAGACGTCACCGGAATCGATGGCAAGGCCATTACCGTAGTGATGGAATCGGGAGACTCTTCGCCCGCAACACCAATCGGTATAAACCTGCCCAACTCGAGTTGGATCCGGGCAGAGCATGGTTCGAAGTCCGTTAGCCTTTCCAACATCGTTGGTGCCTATAACGCATCGCCGAGTAAGACGCTCGAAGAATTTGCCTATTCCCCGGAAGAGATCAGCCGCAGTCGCGCTCACTCGGAACAAGCGGGAGACTTGCATACGGATATGCATGAGGTCATCGGCCATGCCTCCGGCCAGATCAATGAAGGCGTGGGCACCACGCGGGAAACCCTAAGGCAATATGCCAGCACATTGGAAGAAGGCCGCGCCGATTTGGTTGCGCTGTACTATATTCTCGATCCAATGCTAATCGAGATCGGGGTCATGGATAGTCTGGATGTAGGCCGATCCGAATACGATGGCTATATTCGTAGCGGCGCGATGACACAGCTGTATCGATTGCAACCGGGCGAGCTAGTCGAAGAAGCCCACATGCGAAACCGTCAACTAGTGGCGCTGTGGTCTTACGAGCAGGGACTTGAAGAAAACGTGATAGAGCGTGTTGAACGCGATGGCGAGACTTACTTTGTAATCAATGACTACGAGAAACTGCGCGTCATATTCGGCCGCCTGCTGCAGGAAATCCAACGCATCAAATCTGAAGGCGATTTTGAGGCAGCCAGAGACCTGGTGGAGAATTACGGCACCCAGGTAGACGAGGAATTGCACGCCGAGGTCTTGCAGCGCTATGCCACTCTCGATGTAGCACCCTATTCAGGCTTTATCAATCCGCGGGTTGTAGCAACAGACATAAATGGCGAAGTAAGCGATGTACGAATTGAATACCCGGATGATTTTATGGCTCAGATGCTAGAGTATTCTGCTAATTATTCATTTTTACCGAGCGATAATTAGACACTTTCTGGCGAGTCAGCATGAATCTTGAAAAACTAAAACAGGCGGAATTCTGGTTTCTGAACCGCTACCCCGCCGGCTTCCTCGATCCTGAAATGGCGGCAATCGGCAAGAAGCACAAGATGGAAAAGATGATTACGTTAACCCAGGAAAGTTTTGCTAAGAAAAATTTCCGGGACACGTCGAATATTATCGAGAATATGATAAAAATCGTTAGCCGATCCTCTATGGTCTCCGTTTTTGAAAAGCCGAAATTTAGAGACTTTGCCAATGGTCTCGAACCAAAAGAAAAGAATGCATTGGTAGCTGGGCTGAAGCAACAATTGCATGGCGATGAACAGAAAGGCTTTGAAAAAATACTGGATATAATGAAGATTGGAAAAATCGCTAAATGGTCACTGATTAGCATCTGTCCAGTTTATTTTCGACCGCAAGACGAGGTTTTTGTAAAGCCCACAACCGCCAAAGGCGTAATTGCACATTTCGAGCTGCACTCTTTGTTGTACAGGCCACAACCTTACTGGGAATTTTACCAGGAGTTCCGATCCATTATTAACGATATGAAAACCAAAGTTGATCCTAGCCTGTCAGTAAACAGCGCCGCCTTTACCGGCTTTCTCATGATGAGCCTCCCCTCTATGAAGGACTTGTAAAAAATTAGGATCATGACTAAAGGCTTGAATTAATGATACTTGACGCCGGTCCAAAACGAACGCCTGTCATACCCCTATGGCACGTCATGTTCCCCAGCGGCGCACTCGAAGAAGAATCGGCCTATCGCGACCATTATCTTGAAGACGATATGCGGCAGATCATCGCCATCATGCTCGCTTCAGTGGGGTTTTTGTTTGCGTTTTCTGTGATTGATATTCCCGTGTTGGCGAGCAGTGCCGAATTTCAATTTGGTTTCTTGCTAAGAACCGGGCTCATGATTCTGGGAGCGTTTCTGATATGGGTCGTGAGGACATACCGAAGCGCCACGGTCCTGGATTGGAGTCCCACTATTTTTGCGACGTGTGTTGCGATTGCAGTGGTTACCTTTCATGCAACCAGCGATGTTTCAGGGATACGCATTGTACCGTGATGACTGTTTTCATCTTCGCCGCCCACATTGCCTTCCCTAGCTATGGTGTCTGGATGCTTGTGCCCGCGCTGATCATGATATTTGGTGAAGGCTTTGTTATTTTCTCATCTGCTAATGAAGAAATTATTACCAATCGAGCTGTAATGGTAGTGGCAGCCGTGTTCGCCACGCTTATGAGCGTCACTGCATCGGCTCATCATCATCGAGCCCGATATCAGTCTTTCCAGGCCATGCGCAAGGTGAAGATGCTTTCCGGGCTGCTTCCAATCTGCGCCAGCTGTAAGAAAATTCGTGATGACCAGGGTTACTATCAACAGATCGAACTCTAAATCACGCAGCATTCCGAAGCCGAGTTCTCCCATGGGCTTTGTCCTGAATGCATCCGTACCCTCTATCCACAACTGCGTTTAAATTCTAAGGATTAAAGGGGACACCAATAAAATTATGGATTGGCGGCATGTGCGCTCCTACCAAATAACTACTACATTGAATACATGCTCGGGCGGGGTCGACTTCGTCTAGCAGGGCGATATTACCATGGCATCTGGCGCAGTCTCGATTGGTGGTATAACTTTAGTGATGCCGAGCACAAAGGAAATTTCCTTTTACGGCTCCTAATTTGCTATTTTATGGGTGTCCCCTGTCCCCGTGATGTAGAATTGATTCAAATAAAACAGTCGGTCAAATAATTATAAGCAGGAATTGTCATGGCGGAATTAACTGATACTGAAGAAAGCGGTGAAGTCAGCCCTGTTCATACAGCACCTGTTGACAACCCTTACGATAGCAGTGCCACCAGAAACTATGCACTGGTATTGCTCACCATTGTGTATGCCTTCAATTTTATAGACCGGCAGTTGCTCTCCGTATTGCAGGAATCCATTAAGGTCGATCTTTCCTTGTCAGACAGCCAGCTTGGTCTGTTAACCGGTTTTGCATTTGCAATGTTCTATGTCACAGCAGGGATTCCTATTGCTCGCTGGGCGGATAGAGGGAACCGCAGAAATATCGTTGCCATGTCGGTCGGAATATGGAGTTTCATGACCGCTATCAGCGGTCTTGCGCAAAACTACACGCAGCTCCTGGCAGCCAGGATAGGTGTCGGTATAGGGGAAGCGGGTGGCAGCCCGCCGTCTCATTCGATCGTCTCCGATATTTTCCCACCCGCTAAGCGTGCTAGTGCGCTGGCATTTTATTCGATGGGCGTCAATATAGGTATTCTCTTCGGGTTTCTCCTGGGAGGATGGCTTAACGAATTTTTCGGTTGGCGAGTTGCATTCATGGTGGTAGGAGTGCCGGGTATTCTGTTGGCATTTCTGGTTCGCGGCACCATTAAAGATCCAATTCGTGGTTTGCTTGAGAATAAAAAAGTCTCCGATGCTCAGGCATCTTTTGTGGAGGTAGTGTCTCTGCTTTGGAAGCGGCGAACCTTCCGGCATATGGCGCTGGCCGGTGGGCTTAACGCATTCGCTGGATATGGACACGTCACCTGGGCAACTTCTTTCTTTATCCGCAGCCATGAGATGACTACTGGAGAGCTTGGCACCTGGCTGGCTATATCATCGGGCTTATGTGCCGCAATCGGTGTTTTTGCCGGAGGCCTACTTGCTGATAAGTTAGCCATTCGTGATAAACGCTGGTATTTGTGGCTGCCGGCGATAGCTACTCTACTGTGTGTGCCCCCCATGTTCGTAGTTTATCTTGCAGGCAATCAATACGTCGCGCTGATTTTCGCATTTCTTCCTGGGCTATTTCACAACGTCTATCTGGGTTGCTCTATTGCTACCACTCACGGACTGGTTGGTCTGCGTATGCGCGCCACCGCCTCAGCGATTTTTCTGCTGGTCATAAATGTCATCGGTCTCGGTCTGGGACCATTTTTGGTTGGGGTTTTAAGTGATTCTCTTGAGCCTTCATTTGGATCAGAATCTTTACGTTATGCCATGGTGATATTGCTTCCTGCGATCATGTTATGGTCAACATGGCACTTTTATTATGCTGCACGATCAATAAAGGATGATCTGGCGACGGCGCCGGATTGAGTATCCCTTGTAACCCACTAATTATTCCTTAGGCGTGCCGTCACCGTCCATGCCCATGGACTCGTAGCGTCGCCAGTCAGAATACCAGCCAGGCCGTGATTGCTCTCATGACAGGCGTATTCAAAAAGCAGGTCTTCGATACGGCGTATCGGTAGTCTTGCCGATCAGCTCACGTCGCTTGCTGTGGTACGCCTTCGAAGCGGTTTGTACTCTTTGCCGATTTACTCTAGGCTGGAATGAGAATAACAAATCTGAGGATCTCAGCATGCTGAAAAAATTTGCTACTATTGCCATTACGATTGCCATCGCCTTCGCTGCTGGCATTATTTTTCAAACACAAACTACGGTGCTGGCGCAGAACCAGTTAGTCTACGAGCTGCGCACCTATACCACTGCCGAGGGCCAGCTACCGGCGCTGCTGCAGCGCTTCGGTGGAGGTGAAATCGATCTGTTCATCAAGCACGGCATGACCAGTGTTGGCTATTGGATTCCCGATGATGAGGAGCTGTCGAACAACACCATGGTCTATATGGTGGCTCACGAGAGTCGTGAATCCGCTGTAGCTTCCTGGCAGGCATTCGGTGCAGACCCGCAGTGGACAGAAATGTGGGACGCGTCGATAGCAGATGGGCCGATCGTGATCAATGTGGTTAACCAGTTCCTGGATCCAACTGTTTTCTCTCCACTTAAGTAGCACTGTCAGCGCACTGCGGATCAGCTTGTGCCACGCGGGCACGCAGAACCCGGCGGGAGAACCGAACACTGCCTGTGGTCAGTCTGTGGCGTATACCGGCTGCCAACTGAATTGTGTTCGTAGCACGAATAGGCTATCGTCTGTCAGCTAAATAAACTGCTTTTTAAGGTCTTCTGGGAGCACGCCATGAAAACAATAAGCTCATTGATTCTGCTGGGTTTTGCCGCCACCTACTCGCTGGCCCTATCTGCCCAGGACTTCGAGGCGCCGCGCACTGAGTGGGATCAGGCTGATCTGCAGGGGGTTTGGAATTTTTCATCTAACGTACCCATGCAGCGCCCGAGTCGATTTGGGGAACGACAATTCCTCACCGAGGAAGAAATCGCGGATGCTCAGGCTCGCCGTACTGAAGCCGATGCTAATTCAGACTCGGCTCTGCCAATCCGGGGTGTCGATGAGTCCTATAATGATTTCTGGATTGAGAATGCCGGTATTGGTGGCAATGTACGTACTTCGCATATCGTCTATCCGACCGATGGTAGGATGCCGGAGCTGGCCGAAGGTGCGGTAACCGCGCAAGGTGTTTATGGTGGAGGAACTACCAGCGGTACGCGCCCCGTGCGATTAGGTGCCGGTGGAATCGGTACGGATGGCCCCGAAGACCGAGGTCTATCCGAGAGATGCATCATCGGCTTCAATGCTGGCCCGCCGTTTGTACCAAGCCTGTATAACAACAATGTACAGATCGTTCAAAGTAAAGACACCGTTGTACTGATGACAGAAATGATTCACGATGCCCGCGTGGTTCCACTTTATGACTCCGCAGCGGAACTGGCTGAACTCGATGACATAGTGAGACTTTACACGGGTGATTCACGTGGCTACTGGGATGGCGATACGCTCGTAATAGTAACCAAAAACTTCAACGACCTGTCGCCGAGCTTCGGATCAACCGGTACTTCCTATGACAAAGTTCTCACAGAAAAGTTGACCCGTGTAGGGCCCTATACTGTCGACTACGAGTTCACCGTCGACGACCCGTCTACCTATTCAGACATATTCACGGGCATCGTTTCAATGACCAAGGTGGATGGCCTGCTTTATGAGTATGCCTGCCACGAAGGCAACTATGGCATGGTGAATATTCTGCGCGGTGCGCGGGTGCAGGAACGGCTCGAAGCGGAAGGCTTGTTGTAGCATTAATCATGGTTCCCAATCATTGCTGCTCTCTGATCGTAGGATAGCCCCTTCCTTTTGGTGATTCCCTGATCCGCCCTCTATATCGGATAGGATAATCTCGCCACTCTTCCGCTCCCGCGCTAGTTGAAAATTTCAGTGCCAGATTTATGCAAGTCACTGCATGTCAATGGCTAGAGTTAGGTTAATGGGATATAGTAATTTCCTGCCGACGAGTTAGGTTAATGGGATATAGTAATTTCCTGCCGACGAGTTACGTGCAATCCTGATAAGAATAAGACTACTGAAAGAGGAAGCCTGCAGCATGACTGGCAGCATCGAAATTCAACCCCCACGCCTATTCCCCATACTTCTTATCCTGATCGCTATTCCTCTTGGATTGGGTGGTCTACAGTTGGTGTTTCTGGGAGGTTCGTTTTATTACCTGTTGGCAGGAATTACACTGGGCGCCTGCGCATGGTGTTTATGGAACAGCTATCCCCAGGGATCGCTTATCTACGGTGGTTGGCTATTCTTCACCATTGCCTGGTCATTCACGGAGTCCGGCACCAATCTGTGGGCACTGGCGCCGCGCATTCTACCCTTCGGCGCTATTGGAATCTGGTTCCTGACACCCTGGTTGCGCAGGCCACTGTACCAGGGTAATCCGCCACCGCTGTTTGCCTCACCGATCGCCAAAGCCTGTGTTGCGCTGTCACTGGTAATCACGGTATTCGTATTCGACGATGGTACCGGCTATGAAGTCACAGAGATGTCGTCCCGCAGTGGTATTAATACTGTCAACACGGCAACCGATTGGCCGAGTTATGGCAATAGTCTGAAAGGGACGCGTTACTCACCTCTGCAGCAGATCAATAGCGGCAATGTGGCCGACCTGGAACTGGCCTGGACCCATCGCACCGGAGCGGGCGGTGCATTCAAGGGAACGCCACTGCAGGTGGGTGAGCTGCTCTATATGTGCACCGGTGGCAACATCATCATCGCACTGGACGCAGAAAGTGGAGACCTGCGCTGGCAATTTGATCCACTGATTGATCCTGCCCACCTGGCCGCCGCGCGTTACTTTACAACGGGTTGCCGAGGTGTGTCCTACTACCAGGCCCCGCCTGACTATGATGGTGAATGCCAGCAACGCATTCTTAGCAATACAACTGACGCCAGGCTGATCGCTGTAGATGCCCTGACAGGTGAGCGCTGTTCGTTGTTTGGTGACCAGGGTGAAATAAACCTGACCATCGGCATGGGCAACGATCCACGTATCGCCAATTTTCAAACCTCGCCACCGGGAATCGTAAGCGGCAATGCCGTGGTAGGTGGCTGGGTAATCGATAACCGCTCGGTGGGGCCGCCTTCAGGAGTAGTGCGGGCGTTCAATGCGATCACGGGGGAATTCGCCTGGGCTTGGGATATGGGTCGGCCCGGTAACTCCAGCGAGCCGCTGCGGGGTGAAGTCTACACACGAGGGACTCCCAATGTGTGGAGTCTGTTCAGTGTCGATGAAGAGCTGGGACTTATCTATGCACCTACCGGCAATGAGACTCCCGATTACTTCGGCGGCTATCGCCTTGAGGTAAGCGATCAATATGCCAGTTCGGTTGTTGCGATTGAGGGTGACACGGGCAATGTGCGCTGGTCTTACCAAACCGTGCATCACGATATCTGGGATTACGATGTTCCCTCGCAACCCACGCTGATCGATTTGCCCGGTGACAATGGCGAAAAAGTTAAGGCAGTCCTACAACCCACCAAACGTGGTGAAGTATTCGTATTAAACCGTGAAACCGGAGAACCACTTTTTGATATTCAGGAGCTGCCGGTTCCGCAAACTGGCGGTGTTCCGGAAGACTATGTGGCTGCAACCCAGCCCTTCACGATGGATCTGCCGGATTTTCGCATGCAGCTTAGCGAGGCGAAGATGTGGGGCATAACACCCCTGGACCAGCTGTGGTGTCGTATCGAGTATCAGAAGATGCGTCACGAGGGTCATTTTACGGTGCCGGGCGTGGGCACAATTTTACAAAATCCCGGCGCAACCGGTGGATTCAACTGGGGCAGTGTGAGCGTGGATGAGGTGAACAACCTCATGATCGTGAATCCGCTGTTTATGGCGAATCAATTAACACTCATCCCTCGAGATGAACTACCCGAGGGTGTTGCCGGCAGCCAATTGGGAACACCTTACAGTCATAACACCCAGCGCTTCATGTCGCCATTACACGTCCCATGCATGCAACCACCCTACGGTATTCTCGGTGTAGTGGACCTGGAGACTCGAGAATTGTTGTGGGAAAAACCCATTGGTACTGCCAAGCACACCGGTCCACTAGGCATCCCGACACGACTTCCACTAACCGTTGGCACCCCGCAGACCGGAGGCACGGTCACGACCGCCGGAGGGCTGATATTCAGTGCTGGCGCGTTTGACAATACGGTGCGTGCGACTAATATTCGTGACGGTAGGGAATTATGGAGTCAGCCTATTCCCTATACTGCCCAGGGAACACCTATGAGCTACCTGTCTCCTACAGGAAAGCAGACTGTCATCGTGGTCGTTCCCGTATTTAACTCAACCCAGGGTTCTGGATACGAACCGCTACAAGCCGAAGAGGAAGATCCGCTGGGTGGCTATGTATTCGCCTATCGCCTGCCCTGATTTGCTGATTATCAGTCCCATGTTCTCCGGCCATCAAATATTCAGACTCCGATTAGTTGTTGGCGCATGGCTGCTGCTACTGGTCAGCCCAGTCCATGGCCAGTCTTCCCTTTTATATGACCAGGAGTTTCCGGTCATCGGGTATGGGTCGGCACACACAAGCGATGCGGTCTCTCAACTACAAGAGCGTCTCAATAGGGGAGACCTGGCACTTCAGTTTGATGCAGAAAGAGGCTATCTGGATTCTGTGTTGGAAGCGCTGGAAATCGACAGCTCGACGCAGCTGCTGGTTTTCTCCAAGACCAGCCTGCAGGTGGATCTGATATCTGCCGCGACTCCGCGGGCAATCTATTTTAACGACGAGGCCTACGTCGCCTGGATACCCGGCGCGCCAGCTCTCGAGTTCGCGGCCATGGATCCAAACCTGGGCCCTGTACTATATACGCTGCAGCAACAGGAAACTGATCAACTGATTATCGAACGCCAGATGCATCTGTGTTTGCGCTGCCATGACAGCTTCAGCATGACCGGTGGCGGCACGCCGCGCTTCATGATGAGTTCAAGTTACACCGGCCGTATGGGGCAGTTAATCTCACACGAGGGCCATATCATGACCACCAGTCGTACACCCCTGAGCAGTCGCTGGGGAGGCTGGTATGTGACAGGCAACCACGGCGATCAACTGCATCTGGGTAATGTCATCGTAGACAGTGCTACCGATCTGGAACCGCAGAATCTGGCAAAGGCTGGCAATCGTACAGATCTGGATGACCTGCTCGATACCGGGCCTTACATCACCGGGAAAAGCGACATCGTGGCCTTGTTGCTGATCGAGCACCAGGTCGAGGTGCAGAACCTGATCTCCCGAGTAAATTTTAATGCCAGGGAGGCATTGGCTGACGAACAGCGTGAACCCGCTCAGGTACAGCGCGAGATCGAATCTCTAAGCGAAGAATTGCTGCGTTCCATGTTCATGGTCGGACAGGAGGGCCTCACCAGCCCGATTTCTGGAGAGTCTGGATTCACGGAGATGTTTGAGAGTCTCGGTCCAATGGACGACCGTGGACGATCCCTGCGTGAATTGAATCTGGACACCCGTTTGTTTGAATACCCTTTAAGTTACCTGATTTATTCCGAAGCATTCGCAGGTCTGCCTGGCCCGGTTGAGGATGTGTTGTTCGAACGCATAAACGATGTACTACTGGGTAGGGATAGTAGCCGGGACTTTGCTCATCTCAATGCAGAAGACCGGCGGGCAATCAGGGAGATCCTCTCAGCCACGGCAGATTTTGAGATAGAAACGAATTAGCCGATGCCCTGCTTACCACCACCTCAAGTGTGTTGGGTGTACTCGATGCAGAGATTAATCGGCAGGCGGCAACGATAGCCTACGTCAACGACTTTAAACTCATGATGTTGATAATTATCGCTTCGGCTCCCTTCTTATTGCTGCTAAGAAGCTCACCTAAGCCTACGCAGTAACGTGTTACCTGGGCATTACTTCAAACAGCCACACGAATTCCCTGGCGATAGAATCATCGCGGGGCGCACCGCCTCTGCCGTACTTGCGGCTGCTCTCGGTCATTGCCGCGATGACGTCCGGCCCTTCGGTAATGGGTTTGAGGCGTTGTTCATAGAGCGTGTCATCTACGCGCAGGATAATTCGGTCGTCCTCACTGACGCGTTGCGGCCATTGCTTCCACAGCTGACCGATCCAGGTGTTACGGCGACCGCTGGCAATAAACATGCGCCCGTCTACCACGGAGATCCAGATGGTTTTCGAGGTGCCCAAGTTGAGGGTTTCCATCTCGATCTCTTCACGGTCTTTCAGAAAGGTCCAGTCGGTGGGGGAGGCGGCTATTTCGCCGCTACGAAACGGCCCACCGACGCTGATGGTAAACCGAGGGACAAACTCGACAGGGCCATCGTGCAGCCGCATGTAGCTATAGAATAGACCCATCGCCACCACGATCGATCCGAATCCTATGCCGAGCCACTTCAGAATGCTTCTTATCATATTCTTGTTTCTGCTCTTGTTGTTCTGATTTGCTTGCTGCTGATTACCTTAAACGAATAGCTTGCCCTTCTCCAGGAATTGCAGCACGTGTTCCGGGGTCGGTACAGACTCATCCAGTCGAGGGCATCTTTCGATGTTTCCCATGACAGTGTCGATGGGGATAACCCCGGCCCAGATATCGGTCTCATAGTCTTTCTCGGCGTCGATGGGTGGTCCTGTACGAATTTTGGCAGCTGCCTCATCGATTGGTATCTTGACTACCAGAGTGGCATTCAGTTCTTTTTGAGTATGCACTCGCAAGTGGCCAGCACGGTCCGGTACCATGTGGTTCAGGAGCAGATCCAATTTTTCAACTTTTTCGTCGCCGATGATTTGTTCTGCCGTGCCGAACAATGTAACCGAGCGATAGTTAACCGAATGATGGAATCCGGAGCGCGCCAGTACCAGGTCGTCCAGCAGAGTGACGCAGACACAAACGGTTTGCCCGTCTAGCAATGCATTCAACATCTGATTTTTTAAGTGCCCGTGCAGATAGATTGCATCGCCGATGCGTACGTAGGCTGTGGGAAGGACTCGTGCTTCGGCGTCGATGGTGAAGCCTACGTGGCAGAGAAAGCTGCTATCGAGCACCGCCTCTATACTCTTGGCGTCATAGTCTGCGCGTTTGTCACCGCGTACGATGCGGGTTCTTGTGGCTGGTGCTATCGGGGGCATAGTGGATATCCGTGGGCGTAAGAGGCCATCATAGAAATACGAAGCGCTGAGTTTACTATGCTTTGGCAGCTTTACAGCGCTTCTTATGGCAAATTGCTGCCGAGCCGGATAGTCTTACCAGGGAGCTACTACTTGTGCATAGGCTCCCTAGTGGTTCAGCGCAACTGGCACGCCCCGCCTGTTATTCAAGTAGAGACTTCAGCATGACGCAGAGCGATCAACTGGTAGACGCACTTAAACTGGAACTGAAACACCAGGGCAAGACCTATGAGGATCTGGAAGAGGTGCTTTCACTCTCACACTCCAGCGTGAAGCGTTTGTTTGCGGAGGGCAACTTCACACTGGAGCGAATCGAAAAAATCTGTGACTACCTTGGGATAGACCTGGTTGGACTGGTCACCCTGATTGAACAACGGTCGGAGAAGATCGACCAGCTTAGCTTAGAACAGGAGCAAGAATTTGCCAATGACGCCAAGCTGCTGTGTTTTGCTCATTGCCTGCTAAACGGTTGGAGTTTTGAAGAAATTATTCAGACTTATGACATCTCGGAACATGAAGGCATCAACATGATGGCAAAGCTGGACCGAATGAAATTGATCAATATGTTGCCTGGCAATCGCTACACGCTACTCATCTCCAGAAAATTCAGCTGGATAACATCTGGGCCAATTGAGAATTTCTTCGAAAAACAATTGCAATCAGAATTTTTCGATTCCAAGTTCGATAAGCAGCATGAAGTCCGCCTCTTTGCTACTTCCACACTGTCTGACAAATCGATTGACATAATCAAGGTCAAGCTTAATAAGCTGGCGAACGAACTCAACGATCTGCACCTGGAAGATGAGAAGTTGTCACTCGACAAGAAGCGTGGCATGAGCATGTTATTGTCGCTTCGGCCCTGGGAAACCAAAGTTTTTAAAGCGCTAAGACGCGACAACAAATGAGACTATGATTTACAACAATGTAATGTTAACCGTCACCAAAGCAAGTGACGTGGATGAAGTGAAGATACTGTTACAAGAACAGGCCAGGCTCTCAAGCGATGAGCAGGGTTGTATGCGCTTCGAGGTTTACCATTCTCAGGCAGACCAGCAACAATTTCTTCTAGTCGAACAATGGGAGACCCAGGAACACCTGGACAGACACCGCGAGGCGAAGGCTTTTACAGAGCTTTATATTCCCAGGGTGATCCCGCTGGTCTCCCGCGTACCCCACCCCTCGGACCTGCTTTGGCCGGAACAGCTATAGCTATTTCTTCGAATTTGTCCTTTAATCAGTGGCTCCCTGGACTTAACCGGAGGGATGCCTCCGCGATCAATAAGAATCTGCGGTTCGTTAAAAGCAAATCGAGACAGGAGTAACTCATGAACAAATTCAGACAGCTACTTATCACCCTGGCTGGAAGCAGCCTGCTGGTCTTTAGCTCATTCACACTGGCAGACGGGACTTCTGCCGATTTGGTAGCCAATGCGCTGATTCATGGCGATCGGCCGAGTGAAGATGCTGCCGATGACGGCAGGCGCATGCCATTAGAGGTACTCGCGTTCGCCGGTATCGAAGCAGGCATGACGGTACTCGAGATGGAGGCCGGTGGGGGTTATTACACTGAAATACTGAGTCGTACAGTGGGTGCGGCCGGCAGTGTCATCATGCAGAACCCGGGTGCGTTCGATGGCTTCTTCGGCGAAGCAGCAGACAATCGAGTGGCAGGGAATCGCTTGCCCAATGTCAGGCTGAGTAAGACTAATTTCGATGCGCTGGATGCCCCAGACAATTCTGTCGATATGGTGACCTGGATTATGGGTCCCCATGAACTCTGGTTCGCGCCTGGTGAGAATGTAACCTTGGGCGACCCCGCAGGATCTTTCCAGGAAATCGCCAGAGTGCTAAAACCGGGCGGTGTATTTCTGGTGGTAGACCATATTGCAGAGACGAGCGCCGGCCCTGAAGTGGGTGGGACATTGCACCGTATCGGCGAAGGGGTTGTAGCCAACCTTGCTGGAAGGGCAGGGCTGAGTGTGACTAGAAGCTCCAATTTGCACAAGAATGCTGACGACCCACTGGACAACAGCGTGTTTGATCCTTCGATACAGGGTCAGACGAGTAAGTTTGTAGTTTTATATCGAAAATAGGTTTTCGTACGAATAGATTAATTTGGCCGCGTTGGATAGCGCAAAACATACAGGAGAGAAATATGAAAAAAATAATTCTAACAATCATCATGAGTTTCGGGCTTATTGGATTTGCCAATGCCGGAGAAGCACCACAACCCTGTGGTCCAGCTGGAGACTTGTCCGCCGAGTTTTCGAAGAATGTAGGTACTGATGCTCGCTGCTTCGAGCTTCGCATGTACACTGCCCAGGCTGCGGTCGATGGCAAGGGTGGCATCGATGACCTGCATCAGCGCTTCAGAGAAGAGGAAGTGGCGATCTTTGAAAAACACGGTGCTGAAGTTGTTGCCGTATGGCAGCGGCTCGATGATCCCAACACACTGGTGTGGATGCTGGCGTATCGCGACCGGGCACACAGGCAGCAGGTGTGGGCAGGATTCGCCGCGGATCCAGCCTGGGAAGCCTTGCGACAGAAGTACGCCGTTCGCATCTCTATCGAATCTTATATGATGAGCTCGACGAACTATTCCAATCTGAAGTAGTCAACTCGAGATCAACAAAGGGGCCAAGAGCAGGGAAGTATCACTGCTCTGGGCCCCTTTTCTTTTTGGCCCCGGCCAAACTGGCACACTATCCACCGGCGCTCAATGCGTTAAGCAATCTGCTTGATCTGACCGGAGTCTAGCCAGGCTTTTATTCCTCAAAGAAAGAACATCCCTTGACTTCGATATTCAGCTGCCCGGCAAGACCTGCCGTGCGGTGGATCGCACTCGCCTGGTAGGCCGCATCCTGAATCATGGCAAGCATGGCTTTCCTGCTGGGGTGCATGACGATAGCCACCATGTCCCACAACTCTTCCACTTCGCCCAGCATCAGGCGACTTACGTTACCACCGAAGACTCTCTTGCCGCCGACTTTCTCGATGTGGGCCTGCACTTCTTTGCCGTAGATGCCATAAGCCTCCGCACCGCTGGCCTCGGTTTCACGACCGTCCCCATACTCGGCCTTGTCCTTGAACTTGAGCAGGTTCACCATGAAGATCGGCGTATCCAGATCCCCTTCCTGAAATCCCTGCATTTGATCACTGTCTGGATGTAGCTTGTTTTCTACTTTCATAATATCTCTACGTGGCTAATGAATAGGAACACTCCAGCAAGCAAGGTAGTATAGGCCACAGTACGAATAGAGCATAAGAATTAGTTAAGCGAGGGTTAACATGTCAGATACGCAAGTGAAAGCCATGGCGGAAGACATGGAGGCGCCGGTATTCGAACAGGTCGCCTTCACACAGCCGCCGGAGCTGAGCGAGGCTACGGTCGCTATCGTAAGTACCGCTTCGCTACACCATGAAGGACAGGAAGATTTTGCGCCGGCCGATGTCGGTTACCGGGTGCTGGATAACCGCAAGCGGGATTATCAGACCGGTCACTGGAGCCCGAATTTCGACGCTATTGGCTTCGCCGCGGATTTCAATACGGTGATTCCATTGGATCGCCTCGATGAACTCGAAGCCGTCGGCAAGATTGGCAAGGTGTCGGATATCCACCTGTCCTATGCGGGCAACCAGTTCGACCTCAGTGCCATACGCACGGACAGCGGGCCGGCCGGTGCCAAATTTTTGAAGGAATCCGGTGTCGACGTTGTAATCTTCACCCCGGTCTGACCTCTTTGCACGCGTACCGTGAGTACGCTAGCGCACATATTCGAGACTGCAGGTATAGCCACTGTTGCACTGGGTTCGGTGCGGAAACAAATCGAGAGCACGGCACCACCGCGTGGTTTGCTATGCGATTTTCCCCTGGGACGCCCGTTAGGAAAACCCGATGATGCAGAATTTCAACACCGAGTTCTGAGTCATGCATTTTCACTACTGCAAGCGCAACAGCCGGTGCTGGAAGAATTTGCGGAGTCCGTCGAAGAGGGCGGCGCGGAAGGGCTGGCTTGCCCGTTACCGCCTCGCTCAAACGAGGAGCTGCCTGCGGTTATCGACGAATTCCGCGGACTGCGACCCGCCTATGACCGCGGCATAGCCAGGTATGGTAATCGCGCTGGCACGGGTCGGGTAATTAGTGTCGATGAACTGGAACGCGCCATCGAAGCGCTGATAAGGGTAGTGGATGGCACGCCGTGGAAGCAGGCGGGTATTCCAGGAATCCCGTCTAGAGTTGCACAGGACATTCGCGGCTATTATGAGCTTGCTGCCCTCGGTTTAAGCGATCATATACCGGCAGCGTGGGCCGGCACGAACTGGTTCTTCGGTGAGACCGAAGTCGGTGAAATTCTGCTGGCTGCAAGGGCTGCGATGCAGGCGTCGGGTGAGAAGCGACCGATCTGGTTCTATATGGCACCGGGCGATCGATAGTAGCCTCTGTGCTACCGAATAGTGATTGGGGCCAGAGTATTTATGCCGCGCTGCATAGATTCTCTAGCCCCATTTTGATTGGGCCTGGATTGTTGAATTAATTATGGCTGTCTATACCAAACTCACGAAGATGCAAATTGGAGAATTGCTTACACGCTATGATTTAGGCGCTTTGCAAAGTTTTAGAGGTGCTGAGGACGGAATTGAGAATACCACCTATTTTCTGGTTCTCGAAAACGGAGAACAGCTGGTGCTTACGCTCTTTGAATCCTTCAGCAGCGCAGAACTACCGTTTTACATCGAGTTAACCAGTGCCCTTAACGCTAGAGGCCTGCCAGTACCCTGCCCCATGCAAGATACCGATGGTTCAGAAATGCAGATGATTGCTGATAAACCGGTACTGTTATACCCATTCGTTATGGGAAAACACATTGAACACCCGAATTGTGAAGAAGTTAGAAAGGTCGCTCTGTTCTTGGTGAATATTCATCAGCAGAGTTTGACATTGCCACTGCGAAATTCCTGCCCTGGAGATATAGATTGGATGAGGCGCTCCTGGAATTATGTTAAACCCTCTCTATCTGACGACGAGAACCAAATAGTCGAAGATATGTTAGTCCTGCAAGACAAAGTTCAAGGTTTGAATATACCCAGAGCGGTAATACATCGAGATTTATTCAGAGACAATATACTGTTCGATGAAGGTGAAGTATCAGCTGTGATAGATTTTTATTATGCTGGAACAGAAGCCCTGATATTGGATATCGCAATTGCGGTAAATGACTGGTGTCTCAATGACGAAGGTCTCGTTGACAGCGAAATGAGAGGGGAATTTTTGGAGGCTTATGAAAGCCGCCGCAAGTTCACGAGTTTAGAACAAGAGCACTGGCAGGCTGCTCAACAACTCGCGGCAACGAGCTTCTGGTTGTCGCGGCAGGAATCGTTGGTGCGGGCTCAACAGGGTGCCCAGCAGGTGATTAAGGATCCAGCAGCATTCAAGAGGCTTTTACTGCAGCACCTGGATTTTATTTAGCGCTGCGAACGGCTGCAGTTCTGTTCTACACCGTACGATGTGCCAGAGTGTCATGCAGCCCTGGCAAACGCCGTAGCAATAGCAGGGAATCTGGCAAAGCTGGTCTCATCGCCCTCGCGACGCATCTTGCCGTTTTCTTCCTTCCTTTCCGGGCTACTGCCGTGTACCGGAAACCGAGAAATTGCTAAGTGTGGAGAACAGGGTTCCCTGCAGGTTGTTGCCATCGACGGTTCCTCGGAAATTCATGTTCAGCAATTCACCCGAGGAATCATTGGGATTGGGTAGTTCCGCCGACCACATAATCCTGCTGCCTGCCAGGACGACCTCATTCAAGGATCTTTCAGGATCACCGGCCACAGTGATGATTGCGTCGGCGGTAATGGTCCAGACTGAGAACTGCATACCTGAGTCTGTTGCTACTTCAATATCCCAGGTTCCAACACTGACCGGTTCTATATCACAGCCAATCAATAGCGCAGAAATAGCCATCATCGCCATGATGCCCGGGAAGCGTGTCATTGTAATACCCCAATCTTTACGCACGTGACAGTTATCGCACTAGCGAAAAAAATCAGCAGTAGCCCTGAGAGCTGGAAATGAAATTAGTTATTTACCCAGATAACGGCACGGATGTAGGTAAAGATATCGTTAATTTGTTTGTCGTCAGCGACGTAGTGACCAATCGATCCATCGTCATTAATCCAGAGCTCTACGTTCCTCTTTTCAGCCTCAGCCAGCAACTGCTCGCGCATCCCACCACTTCGGAGGTTGAAACTGGTTACGGCATTAGGGTCTGCAGTAACGGATTCTCTTGAAGGGGCAGAAGGGCTTTCGCCGTCACAGGCTAGCAAGAAGATACTGAGGATGATTATCGAGAGCTTGTTCATCGGGAAATGGTGTTTGTGATTCAATGTGGTTTTCGACAAAGTATTTGAAGAATAAACATCTTTTCACAGTAAGTCACTCATCCTTTATTGCCACAGGACAATCAAATACAGCTTGACCATGGGTATTGAGCTGCTAAATTGACCGCTGCTCATTCACCCCCGTGCTTCCAATCTTGTGTGGTGGGTTTGAGCCAGATATCCCCAAGCAACGAGTGTTACTCTGACCCCCAACAAATATGGATGCCAGATTGCCCAGTAATAACTATTCAGTAGCCATATCTTCCGAAGCGGCGCCTGATCTGTCGGAAGTCGGTGGTAAGGGGGCGTCGCTAATCCGGCTTAGCCAGGCGGGATTCAATGTTCCCCCGGGCTTCGTGCTCAAAGTGGATTTTTTCAGGGAGTGGAACCACACTCTGGCAGAATCTGATTTATGGCAGCAGATGCTGCAGACCTCCCCGGATGATCTCGAAGCGATTACCCAGCGCTGTGATGCGCTGAAGGATTACGCCGCATCGCTGCGTTTTTCAGAAGAACAACTCGACCACATTAAGCAATCTGCCGATCAGCGCAATTCATATGCCGTGCGGTCCTCTTCTCCTGAAGAAGACCTGGCTGGCAGTTCTTTTGCCGGACTCTATGAAACCTTGCTCGATGTCACATTCGATGAGCTGACAGATGCCATCCAACGCTGTTATCTGTCCTGTCTCGATGCCAGAGTGTTTGTTTACAAACACAAATTGGACATGAGCATTGATACTCCCCACATAGCGGTCGTGATACAGGAATTGGTGCAAAGCGACGTGGCGGGAGTCGCGTTTTCGCTGAATCCCATCAACAACGACTACGACGAAACGGTAATCAATGCCGCCTTCGGCCTGGGTGAGGCGCTGGTATCCGGTGAGATAACACCGGATAGCTGGACCGTGAACAAGGTCAATCATGAGGTGATCAAGTTCAAGCTGGGTGATAAGGGAGGCAAGCAGTCAGATACCGCCAGTCTGAACGATGCGCAGGTAAAGCTGCTGAGCGAAACCACAAGTCGTGTCGAAGCGCATTATCAGCAGCCCATGGATATCGAATGGGCTTTCTATCGAGATGTGTTGTATTTGTTACAGGCGCGCCCAATCACAACATTTATTCCGATCACCGATAGCATGATGACCAAACCGGGAGAGAAACGCATTCTCTATATGGATGAGAGTCTCGCAGATGGCATTACAATGAGCAGCCCCGTCTCTACCATCACAAACAATTATTTCATGTACATCGGCGAACTGCTTTTTCAGCATTTCGACAAAAATTTGACGATAGTTCGATCTCCCAAAGAAGCCCTGACCTTCAGTACCAATATTCGAATTAACGTGAATATGACCAATATGCTGCGCTGGCAGAAGCCGGCAACCATCGCTGAAAACAAACGAATGATCGACATCACCTATGCCGATATCTTGGATACGTGTGACCTGGAGCCTTACTTGATTCCTAAGGCCAGTGTGTGGGAAAAACTCAAACTGGTTCCGCTATTCAGCAAAATAATCTGGAAACTAAGACTTACGATTACTTCTACCATCAAGGCAATATTTCGTTCAAAGCAGTTTCAAGAGCACTATGAAGAGCGGCTCTCAGTCTTCGATAAATTTCTGAATGAGCCGCTTCCGGTTGAACTGAATATTAGTGATTTCATTAAGCACTATTTCATTCCGCTGGCTGCAGTCTCCCAGGCCACTTCAGCACCGGCGTTGTTACTTTATGTTTACCGTGGAACCGGTGGTCTGAACAAGCTGATAGATGACAAGTCAGATCAGCAGAAGCAACTGATCGAAATGATCAAATCGGGTTCGGACGATATCGTCATGATCATGGGCCTTAAGATCTACGAGCTATCGACGCTGTTGGAACCTGTCGCGTTTGATGACCTGAAAAGTCTGGCGGAACAAATAGAAAGTCGTTCGGTTAACGCTGAGTTTCTTGCCTGCTGGGACAAGTTCATGGAGGACTTCGGCTGCAGAGGTCCGCTGGAAATGGATCTGGTGCAGCCAAAATATGCCGATGATCCCCTGGTACTGCTAAGACAAGTCGCCCCGCTGGCGAAAAGTGAGCATGAATTCGACCCTCGCGAGAGTCACAAATTGCTTAAGGAAAAACGCCATGAGGCCTATGAGGAACTCATGGAACTGTTGCCCAAGAAGAAGCAGAAGAAGCTGGTTAAGGCTTACCAGTACTTGTGTGATTTCGAACACTCCCGGGAGATTCCCAAGGACCATCTTGTCACCGTTCAGAAACGCCTCAGGGAATATCTGCTTTTGCAGGCACAGTCATGGGTGGAGCAGGACCGACTGGACTCGGTTGATGACATTTTCGATTTTGCGGTGGATGAAATTCTAAGTGCGCAGCAGGATACGAAATTTGACTTACGGAATGTGCTGGCAAGCAGGGAGCCTTATGTAGAGAGGGCTAAACGGGTTCGCCATTTTCCTCATGCCATCGATTCCAGGGGCAGAATTCTGCGGCCAGTGGTGGAACAGGTGCCTGGTCAGTTGACGGGTTCTCCGGTTTCTTCAGGCATTGTCACAGGACCAGTCAAGATAATGCATGATCCGTTTGAGAAGGAACTGGAGAAGGGAGAAATTCTGGTTGCCTATACCACCGATCCGGGTTGGACACCGCTGTTTATCAATGCCGCGGCGGTGTTGTTGGAAGTGGGCGGCGAACTGCAACACGGCGCGCTGGTAGCTCGAGAATACGGCAAGCCCTGTGTCGCGGGTATCGTGAACGTGACCCATGATCTCGTGGATGGGCAAATGGTGGAAGTAAACGGCAACAGCGGAAGCGTGCGTTTGCTATAGCAAAGACCTGACCACGCTTTGACCTCAGAGTAATTTTTTTAGTAATCCGTACCCACTGCGGCTAATGGGAAGCACCTTACCATTGGTAAGAATCGCAAGCTTGCTGTCTTTGGTTTCAGCCTCAATGCGGGAAAGGTAATTGATATTGAGGATGTAGGATCGGTGAATCCGACAAAACTGGCGAGGATTCAGCTTCTCTTCCAATTTGTTGAGCCGATCCAATTTGATATGAGTTGCGTCCTCAGTTTGAATAGCAACATAGTCATCCGCTGATTCTATGTAACAAACGGAATTGACCGCTAGCACGTGCACATCGCTGCCGTCTCTTACCAGTATACGTTGCAGTAATTCGTTCTCTCGCACCGATTTTGAAATCCACTCACTTGTCGGAGCAGGGTGCTCTGTTGCGATCCTCTGAATGATCTTCTGAACCGTTTGTTCGAGACGCTCAGGATCTAGTGGTTTCATCAGATAATCCACCGCGTTGGCTTTGAAGGCCTGGACGGCGTATTCGTCGTAAGCTGTTACGAAGATTACGAAAGGCGCCTGGTCTCCTAGCAACTCCAGCACATCGAAACCATCGAGCTTGGGCATTTGAATATCCAGAAACAGCAATTGTGGTTTTAGTTCATTGACTGCTTTTACCGCCTGCAGGCCATTCTCACAGACCTCTATTACTTCCAACTCAGCAAATTTTTCCAAAGCCAGCTGCAATCCCTACCTGGCATGAGGTTCGTCGTCGACGATGACCGTAGTAATTTTTTCTGAATTTTGCATTGTTACTCTGCCTGGTCCTCAGGATTTGCTTCTTTCTCAATCGGTATGTAAATCTGAACTGTAAACTGGCCGGTTTCTCTTCGGATATTCAGACGTGCCTGCCCACCGTAAAGGTTTTTGAGTCTGTGCTCAACAGATGATAAGCCATGTCCTGTTCCTTTGAGTTTCCTTCCCAGCTCGTCCACGGGATTAGATACTTCGATTATCAATCGTCTCCTCTCCCCTGCGCACCACTATCGATAGCATTCCTCCTTCCAGGCAACTATCTATGCCGTGCTTTACGGCGTTTTCAACTACGGGAAACAAATTCAATGGAGGCACTACGGTATCCAGCAAACCGTCGTCTATTTCGAAGCTGGTTTGCAGGCGTTCACCGAAACGCTCTCTCTCGATTCCCAGATAGTTTTGTATATGCTCCAGTTCATCGCTTAGAGTCGCCGTACTCTTGTCGCTGTATGCAACGCTGTAACGTAAGAATTCCGCGATCAATAAACAGAATCTGTGAGCCTTCTCACCAGAGGATAGCGCGATATTTGACAGGGTGTTGAGAGAATTGAATAGAAAGTGCGGATGCACAGTGGCTTTTAGCGCTTGCAGCTCTGCCTGGCTAATCAACAGCTTCTGCTGCAGTGCTGCCTGCTCAATGTCCCGGGTCTTCTCCATGGCGAAATACAGGTAATGTATTAACACGATAGCTTCGAACTGAATGACTACAATCGCCAGGTTTATGGTCAGGCTCTCATCGAATAACGGATTGAACAGTAGCTGCTGACTAATCGAATCCAGAAAACCAGCATAGGCACGACCGGCAAGCACCCACATAGCCGCGATCGCCAACAGGGTCAGCATGTGACTTGCCAGCATGGTAGCCCATGCCGTCTGACCGAGAGGCAGGCCTCGACAGATATAGTAATTCGGCAGAACGAATAGCAAACACAGGAAATAGAGCGGCCCGAAAAGCAACAGGCAATCTCTCAGAAGAACCGAGGTCGTAACACTTAGCAGCATGCAGATACTGAAGGCCAGTGCTGACCAGACAGCGAGCAGGACAAATATTCTGTTTATTGAGCTGAAAAATGGGGGCATGGATTCAAACTGAAAATGATCAATGGATTATCTGCGGCTAGTTCTTGATCTCGCCACCACCCATTAACGCGAGTCTCGAAACAATCAGCTTTTTCCTGGGTAATTCCAGTTTTTCAGCGAGACATTTCGTCTTATTGCTGAATCCTCCCATGATGCAAACAGCGCCGCGTTTCTCAACCTCCCAATTCGGTGGAATTACAATCTCAACCCCGCCGATAATGCAGCATAGATTCAGTTCCATCGAGTCATCTTCCATGTCGGCTTCGGAGAAATCAACCTTGTAACCACCCCAGACGGTAATAATCTCACCGCCCACTAAATCACGGCAGGTGTAATTGAGTTCGCCCCCACCCATGAAGGCAACCAATTTGATAGTAGCGCTATCTTCCCCGATCTCATCGTTCTGGGTATTAAGAAAGCGGGGCAGCAATTTCCTGGGATTCATGAGCATGAAGGCAATAATGACCAGCCAGATTGGTAAAAACATATCGCCGAAGGAGAGACCGAACAGATCGAATTGGGATATCAGCAGCACCAGACCGAACAGCGTGACAAACCAGGCGATAATTGGTTTCTCATCCTGGTTTGATCGAACCAGCCACAGCACACCCATTACCAGTATCGCTGCGGGTACAAGATTCCAGACGGTACGAAATGCCCAATCGAAAAGACTACCTAAACCGAAAAAATCCAGGACACCGATTCTGGAGAGCACAATATAAGCGGCCACCGCCAGCAGTACGATGGCAGTGGTTCTTCTGCCGTCCTCATGGTCATGTTCAGTCATGCTAAATCCTTCGCTTTCGAATCATTACTGAAGACTACAGATTATCGGCCCGCTGATCTCAGCTTATTCCGTGAATGGCGCATATTCCTCGGTTTTCAACGAAAGCGTCGACTTCACTCGCGATTCGGTGTTTACCGAGTCTCAGTCTTCGCTCACGGAAAAGCTGCTGCAACTACTTTTGGGTGCAGCTAGGATGGTCATATCTGAATTCGCTCTGTGATCGAGACTCATGAGGAGTCACCATGAAACTGCATCGTTATCTTTACCAACCCATGGCTAGATTTTTTCGCTCGCTACCCGCTGAGACGCAGATGTTGTTATTGTTAGCTAAAACAAGTCTGATCTTGACGTTGATAGGATTCGAATTAGCTCACTTCACTAATCTTCTGTAAAAAATAGGAGTCATGCGAGGGTTTTAGCGAGGTCGGGTCTTAGCGGGTGAGAATCCCAAGAGCAGGCTTAACTCTCCAGGGCGGTTTCCGGCTCAGCCGAGAACTGCGATAAAAACAAGTCATAATAAAAGCCTTTCTGCCCCATCAGCTCCGAATGAGTTCCCTGCTCAACGATGCTGCCTTTATCCATCACCAGAATTTTCTCGGCGTCCTGAATAGTTGACAGGCGATGCGCGATCACAAAACTGGTGCGGTTCTTCATCAGTTTCTTCATGGCCTGCTGAATCTGCATCTCGGTGCGCGTATCGACGTTTGAGGTCGCCTCGTCCAGAATCAGGATATCCGGGTTTGCCAGAATGGCCCGGGCGATAGTCAGGAGTTGTTTCTGCCCCTGGGAGATATTATTCACCTCTTCATTGAGTACAGTGTCATAACCCTCCGGCAGGGTACGAACGAAGTGATCGGCATGGGCGGCTGTTGCGGCGGCGAAAACTTCATCCCGGGTTGCGTCCGGCCGGCCGAAGGCGATGTTGTCATAAATAGTCCCACCGAATAACCAGGTATCTTGCAACACCATGCCGAAGCGGCTGCGTAATTCCGAGCGAGATAAGGAGTGGGCAGACTGACCATCGATCGAATACTCACCAGCGTCGAGTTCATAGAAGCGCATCAGCAGATTTACCAACGTAGTCTTGCCGGCCCCGGTGGGCCCAACGATCGCAATAATATGCCGTGGTTCAACATCGAGGGACAGATCTTCGATGAGTGGCTGGTCTGCTTCATAGCGAAACGAAATGTTATCCAGCTTCACCGCGCCCCTTAATTCATTCTCATTATGCACTGGCGGCTTAAAGCGGCTGAGTACCGGGTCTTGTTCTTCGTCTTCATCCATCACTTCAAATACACGCTCCGCACAGGCGATGGTGCTCTGCAGTATGTTGGCAATGCTCGCAGTCTGCATGATGGGCTGTGAGAAGGAGCGTGAGTATTGAATGAAGGCGACGATGCCCCCAACCGAGAGTCGACCGCTGGTGATCCACAGACCACCGACAACAGAAATTAATACATAGCCTAAGTTGGAGATGAAATTCATCGCCGGGAATATTATTCCTGAGATGAAGTTTGCCCGTTGATAGGCATGAGAAAAATCGTCATTGATGGCCTTAAAGGTGTCGATGGATTTTTCTTCATGCCCGAACGCCTTCACAACCACCTGCCCGGTGAACATCTCTTCGACGTGACTCGACAGCAGACCCAACTGCTTTTGCTGTGCCGCGAAATGTGGTTGCGACTTTCTAGCGATAAAAAACGTGGTAATCGCATACAGTGGTAGTGTCGCAAGTACAACTAGAGTCAATGACGGGCTGATGGTGAGCATCATGATGACAAACCCGATTATCTGTATAACCGACGTTATGGCCTGAGTTGCACTCTGCTGAAGCGTGGTCGAAATAGTGTCCAGGTCATTAGTTACGCGGGATAAAATATCGCCGTGGGAGTGGCTGTCATAGTAGGAAAGTGGCAGGCGACGCAGTTTGGCTGCCGTTGCATCCCGCATTGATTGCACGGTTCGTTGAGAAACACCGGCCATTATCCATTGAGTAAAATACAAAAACAGCGAGGAAAAAAGATAAAAAGCTAACAGTAACAGCAATACCCGGTTGATGGCTGGGTGATCGAACTCGGCTGTTCCACCCTGCAGGTGCAGCATCAATGTCGAGGTGATGAGGTCGATCGCATTGCCCATCAGTTTCGGACTGACGATGGTGAACGAGGTGCTGAGGATTGCCAGCACCAATACGCTGAACAAATGCAGCCGGAAGGGGCGGAACCAGGTCAGCAGGCGTTTGAAAGTCAGGCCGAAATTTTTTGCCTTCTGTGGCGCCTGACCCATTGCCGCCATGGTGCGGCTACCGACGGGTACAGCGGATTGTCTGGTCTGAGCTTTAGTCTCGCTCATGCCACGTCCTCCGCGCGCAACTGTGAGGCCACTATTTCCTGATAGGTGGGACAATCCTCCAGCAGTTGCGCGTGAGTGCCACGGCCGACAATTTCACCCTCGTCCATTACCAGTATCTGGTCGGCGTCCATTACCGTACCGATGCGTTGGGCAACGATGATTACCGTCGCATCACATATTTCTGTTTTAAGCGCTGCCCGTAATTTGGCATCGGTAGTGAAGTCCAATGCCGAAAAGCTGTCATCGAACAGATACACTTCGGCCGAGCGCGAAAGGGCGCGCGCGATCGCGAGACGTTGTTTCTGTCCTCCGGATAAATTCTTACCACCCTGTTGTAGCTCGTGATCCAGACCGCCGTCGAGCTCTTCGATAAATGGCGTTGCCTGTGCTGTGGTGGTAGCGATGGTTAATCGCTCTGCATCGGCAGCGGGATTGGCTACCAGCAGATTGCTCTTCACCGAACCACTGAACAGTGTCACCTGTTGTGGGACGTAGGCAATACGCCCGCGCAGCTCATGTTGTGAGTATTCCCGGGTTTCAACGCCGCCAACTTCTATCTGACCACTTTCGATATCATAGAAACGCGGGATGATGCGCAGCAGCGTGGATTTGCCGGCACCGGTAGACCCGATGATGGCAGTTACCTGGCCTGGTTCGGCGCGAAAACTAACGTTCTTAAGTGCCAATGCCTCGGCGCCGGGGTAACGGAAATTGGCCGATTTGAATTCTATGGATGCTGAGGTAGTGGATGACTGGGGATTCGCTGGATCGACAATACCGGGGTCAGTGTTGAGTACCTCATCAACTCTCACGGCTGCTGCCTGCGCCCGCGGCAAGATGCTGAACATCATGGCCATAAGCATAAAGGCGAACAATATCTGCATGGCGTATTGGGTGAAGGCGATCATGCTGCCCAATTGCAGACTACCCACTTCGATACGAGCGAAACCAAACCACAAAACTGCAAGCGTGGTTAGATTCATGACTAACATGAGCCCGGGCATCATAAGTGCCATCAGGCGATTAACATCGATATAGGTATCGGAAAGGTCGACGCTGGACTTCTCGAAACGCTCCTGTTCATGATCCACCCGATTGAACGCGCGGATTACCCGTACGCCGCTCAACCCTTCCCGCAGATTTCCATTGAGGCGATCGATCTTGATTTGTATCGAAGCAAACAGCGGAATCGCCTTGCGGGCAATCAGTACCACCAGAGTAATCAGTACCGGAACCGCCACAGCCAATACCCAGGTTAACGGTGGGTCTTGAGAGTACGCCATGATGACGCCACCGATTGCCATCATCGGTGCCATCAACAACATGCGCGCGATTACAAGCGCTACCATCTGCACCTGGGTGATGTCATTGGTAGCACGCGTTATGAGCGTGGATGCACCGAATTGATCGAATTCGTGCAGCGAAAATTTTGAGACCTTGGTGAACACAGCAGAGCGCAGGTGCTGACCAAAGCCGGCAGCGACGGTTGCCGATATCCAGCTCGCTACTACGGCGCAGGTGATGCTGAACAGGGTAATGAGCAGCATGATGCCGCCAATGCGCAGAATAAAGGCGGTGTCCCCCAGCATGACTCCCTGATCGATGATGTCGGCCATCAAGGTCGGCAGGAATAAATCTGCCAGGACTTGAAAGAAGACCAATGCCAGGAGGATTGCAATAGACCGATTCCAGGGCTTAAGAAATCGAAATATCTTTATCATGAAAGAAGTTCCTTTTGTTCCACGTAAGTAGCTGAGGTCAGGAGCGGTCGGGTAGATTAGCCAGGATCAGGGTAAAACTACAGTAGTTTGCGGCCAAATAGAAATGTACCGGTGCCAGAAGCGATTATGCTTGAACTCGCTTCACAACCAAGTGGCTTTATGCACTGAAGAGCAGAGGTTGCTTAACAGATCTGCGTATTTCTAAGCATCGGGATGGGAAAAAGAGCCCTGTAGTTTCTGTTCGGCTCCCAAGCAGTAAGGAGCCTAGACTAGATTACATGCGATGCATAGCGCAGATCTTGTTACCGGCAGGATCGCGTAAATAGGCCAAATAGATTTTATTGCCCCGGCTCTCACGTACACTCGGTGGATCTTCACAGGTGGTTCCGCCACTGGCCACGCCTGCGGCGTGCCATGCATCAACTGCATCGGTGTTGTCTGCCGCGAAACCGATGGTGCTGCCGTTGCCGTTGCAGGCCGGCTCTCCATCAATTGGCTGGGTCAGTGCGAAAATGCCGCTTTCCGTGAGATAGAAGCAACGCCCTTTCTCATCGAGTACTGCGGGATCATGACCCAGGCTACCGAGTACGGCATCATAAAAGGCTTTCGATTCCTGGACGTCGTTGGCACCCAGCATGATATGGCTGAACATCGTGTTGCTCCTTGAAAGGTTAAACGGTGTAAAAGGGTCGGAATTATAAACTATTTTGTACGGAGAACCGGGGCTGTTTCGCTAGGCAATCCTGAGCGACATCCTCTGATGAACGAAACTCTCCGTAGGGATAAAAGGGTCGCAGGTATTGAAATTCAAGCTCTCCGGCTGTTTCTGCTGGCTGGAGCTATCTATGGGGGTGGCGCAGTAGGAGTCGAACACTTTACTGACAGCGAAGAGAACTCGTTGCACTACAACATGTGGACCGCGCTTGAAGAGGGAATGGAGATGCTGGGTGTAATCGTATTCATCTATGCACTGCTCGATTACCTGCGCGGTTCGCCCGAGCGAGTAGTTCGGCTGGATATTGGAATCGACACAGCGGGAGATTCATGAGCCAGCAGCTCACATTTTTCTTTCTAATGACTTCCTTCGGTGGGGCGCTCGGCGGCTTAGTCGTAGTACTGCTGGCCCCAGCGTTATTCTCCGGGTTTGATGAGCTCCATATACCCCTCGGGGCAGAACTGTCCAACGCCATGATTCATAGGGATTTACCTGTATAATAGCTATGGGACATAGGCACAATATCACGAACTTACAGGGAAAAACGGTCCAGATTTGTGACTGGATTGGATCTCCATTATTGTCGGAATAGCCAGACCAGCACAGAGTTGAACGCTCAAATGGATCAAAAAGCGCTATCGGAAAACAGTTCAGAAGGGTTGAGACATGAATGTTACTGCTAATAGATTGTTTGCTATTTCTCTGGCTGTGGTCGTCACCGCAGCAAGCATTGCCGCGGAACCCTGGACACCTCCCCGAACTCCCCACGGTCAGCCCGATATGCAGGGAGTCTGGTTCTATGGGAGCAGTACCGCTTTTGAGCGGCCCGAGGCCCTGGGCAATCAAAAATCCTACACGGCAGCCGAAGCTGAACAAGTGATGCAATCCTTAATCGCGGCAGACACGGAAAAATCACAGCCCTTAAGCGCAGACAGAGATGCTCCAGAGCCAGGGGCCAGAATTGCCCAGGAGGCAGACGACAATTTTTCAACCATGCGCACTAATCTCACTAAAATTGACGGACAGTATCGAACCTCACAGGTAGTTAAGCCCGAAAACGGCAGGTTGCCCCGAAAGGAAAGCGGCATGGACATATTTCAGAAATGGTTGGCCGCTGGGCACGGACAATTCGATGGCCCGGAAATTCGACCCGCCAGTGAGCGCTGTGTCGGTCCTAACGGTGGTCCCATGGCGCCGCTGATAGGTTGGTTTTACAACGCCAATATGCAAATAGTGCAGACCTCAGACTATGTCATGATATTGGCAGAAATGAACCACGATGCACGCATCATTTCATTGTCCGACGAGTCGAGAGACAGTGGGTTCGCGCAATGGATGGGTAATTCAGTTGGATATTGGGAAGGCGAAACTCTGGTAGTGAACACTGCTAACTTTCGTCCTGAACAGTCCTGGTTTGCATTCCCCATGTCAGATCAACTTCGAGTCACCGAGCGTTTTACGCTGATTGATGATAATGAAATATTTTACAGCTATACCTTTACAGATACTGAGCTTTTTACAGAGCCGGTGACGGTTGAGAAAAACATAACCCGGCGAGCCGCCGGAGAACAGGTGTTTGAGTATGCCTGTCATGAGGGAAATTATTCCACGCCTTCCATACTGGCCGGCGCAAGAGTTCAGGAACGAGGTAAGTAAATCACCTCTTGTCTTGAAGAGAACAAAAAATAGGTGGAAGGCTCAAAATTCGGTCGATTGTAGGATTGATCAGAAGTTTCTTAATCTGGCTCAAACCATGACTTCAATTGCTGAGTTATGCTTCCTTCCCATAAGTGAGTATCGAAATACAGCTATTTACCGCCTGGCCGCACGATTTTGACTAGCGCGAGCCGGAAGGATGGCTGTGTCTTTTATTCAATGATCAAAAAAGAGTAGAGAGATGAATTTTACACCATCAACTGAAATGCAAGAATTTCTTCGTCAGCTTAATAAGTATATCGATAAGGAAGTAATTCCTAGAGAGCAAGAGCTAAAGGGCTTGCCCTGGAGGGAAGTGGCTCCAAAGCTTGCGCCGATGAGGCAGGAAAATAAGGACAGGGGATGGTGGCTTCCACAGATTGAGAAAGAGCACGGTGGCATGGGACTGAGTGTTGTCGAGCATGGCCTGGTGTGTGCGGAGATCGGTAGGACTCCATTTGGTATGTACCTGCTGAATGCGCAGGCTCCGGATGCAGGCAATATGGAAATTCTGATTCAACACGGGACAGAAGCTCAGAAGCAACGCTTTCTGGAACCACTGTTAGCTGGCGAGACTCGCAGCAGTTTTTCGATGACTGAACCGGAACATGCGGGCTCAAATCCTGTTTACATGAGTACCAAAGCAGTAAAAGACGGAGATGAATGGGTAATCAACGGCCATAAATGGTTTTCATCGGCTGCCGACGGAGCGGCTTTTCTCATCGTGATGGCAGTGACCGATACTTCTCCCGATGCAAATCTTCATTCACGAGCATCCATGATCCTGGTTCCGAGCGATACTGACGGTGTGAAGCTGGAGCGAAACATATCGGTGATGGGGCATGCAGGAGATGGGTATGGAGGGCATGCAGAAATTTACTATGACGATGTACGCGTACCAGTCAGTAATACACTGGGGGGAGTTGGGCATGGGTTCACTATTGCACAGGATCGTCTTGGCCCCGGTCGTATCCACCATTGTATGCGCTGGATGGGAATTTGCGAACGCTGCTTCGACATCATGTGCAAGCATGTAGCCAGCAGAGAGCTTGCCCCCGGCAGAACGCTGGGTTCCAGGCAATTTGTTCAGGGCTGGATTGCCGAAAGCAGAGCGGAGATTAATGCTGCCCGATTGATGGTATTGGATGCTGCCTGGAAGATCGACACACTTGGTAAGGCCCAGGCTCGAACAGAAATCAGTTTGATCAAATTCTTCTGTGCCAATGTCCTCAATAATGTAATCGATCGGGCATTACAATCTCTTGGCGCAGCGGGAATGACGGATGACTTCCCCATCTCGGGCTATTACCGTAGCGAAAGGGCCGCTCGCATCTATGATGGCGCAGATGAGGTACATAAGATTAGTGCAGCGAAGCAAATCCTGAAGCAGTATCTTTGATAGGGGTACTCGTTCAGAGGGCCCTTAGCGCAAAAACCACAATAGCGGCTCCCTGACCCGGCGGTGGCGTCTCTACATCCCATCCTTCGATCGCGGCGTAAGCCTGGGACATCCCTGACCAGTCGCGCACATGATTATTGGATTGCCCCACAACCACGGCGATGTATTGTCTGCCCTCCACCGCAAAGGTAACGATGCCAGCACTGGGGGCATCACTCAGCGGGGATTGCCAGAGAATATCGCCAGTTGCTTCGTCGAAAGCCTTCAATGAAGGGTCGAGATCGCCCGTAAAGACCAGCCCACCGGCCGTGGCAAGCACCGAGCTGATGATTGGCGTCTGTTGTCGATGACGCCAGGCCAATTGCCTGCTTTCCAGGTCGATTACCTGCAGCCGGCCCATGTTGCCATCATCACTCGCCGGGTGAGCCTGTAACTGCACCGGTATACCGGTGAGTAGCAATTCATTGCCCTCGGAACCAGCCTTGAAACAGCCTTCTACCAGAGGCACGTACAGTCTTTTACTCTGTGGATTATAGCCACTCGGTGGCCAGCTTCTTGCACCGACGGCGTTGGGACAGATGTTGTAGGCTCCCTCACGCCTGGGGAAGGTGTCAGGATTAATTGTTTTTTCTCCCGTTACCGGGTCGATGGCGGTGATGATGTTCTGTAGCCCCATATCTACTGAAAACAGATACTCACCGGTGGCTGCATCATTTGCTTCCAGGATAGCCGACTTGCCCACATTCATCACGGCGCGGCGAGGCTCGCCATCGATATCCAGGTTTACCAGCAGACGCTCAAATACCCAGTCCAGATCCCATTGATCATTGGGCATATGCTGGTAGTGCCAGGCCAGCTCTCCAGTATCGGCGTTTAAAGCCACCGTTGCATTGGTATAGAGGGCATCGTTGCTGACGCCATCGATATTCACTGAATAGGTCAGCGACTGGGTATGATAGGTGGGTGCAATCCCGAAATAGGCCAGATTCAGTTCAGGATCGTAACTGCCGTGAATCCAAACTGAACCACCACGGCGTTCTTCCAGCGGCAGATCGTTCCAGGTATCGCCACCTGGTTCACCAGGCCTGGCCAGGGTGTAGAAGCGCCAGGCTTCCTCACCGGTTTCCGCATGCAGTGCGACGATGAAAGCACCGGTGGATACCATACTTCCAGTAACGCCCTGGATGATCTTATCGCCAGCTATGAGTGGTGCCGCACGCAAGTCATAGGCTGCCACGTCTCGCACTACTTCCAATTGAGTGTCGATGGATTTATTCCAGATCAGCTCGCCGGTTTGCGCGTTCAGTGCCAGCATGCGCATGTCGGAAGTCGGCACGATCACCTTGTTCTCATGCAGGGCGATGCCCATTTTTCTGGTCGATGGGATAGAACTGTCGTGGGAGTAACGCCACAGCACAGTGCCGGAGCCGGCATCTATGGCCATCACGGTATCGGGAAAGGTATAGAAAAACATCACGCCGTCGTGAATCAGTGGAGTCGGATTATTGTTGCCTGCCGGTAGCGACAGGCGCCACACTTCGCCGAGGCGGCTGACGCTGTTTCGGTCGACCTGATCTAACGGGCTGAATCCGTGGCTGTCATGGCTATAGTGCCAGCTTATCCAGTCACCGGCAGGAGGGCTATTAAGCATATCATTTGTTACAGGACGTAAGTTGTCCAGCAATTGTGAACTTCCAGTGCGTTCTAACTCTGTCAGTACATTGCCAAACGGATCTTCTGATTGATCAGGTAATAGTAGATTTGCAAGTCCGTTGCGACCACTGGGCAGAGGCGTGGCTTCCGACGCTATTGCGTTACTCTGTAATATAAAAGCGAGAATATTGGTATAGCTGGTTTCACTGAGTCCGCCGGGGTTTTGGGGTGGCATGCGGCTTAGCTGATCATACAATTCCGCCGCCTCGGCACCACTCCATTTTGAGAGGAAACCCTGCCCGGCGACTGAGGGTACTACACCGATACCCTGCAGGTTGGCACCGTGGCATGCGGCGCATTGGCTGGCATAGTCCTGCGCACCCGCATCGGCCTGTGCATCGGTATAGCTTAGAGCTTGCTGGGCATTTACTGATTCCAGGGAGAATAACTGCAGCGAAAGGGCGAATCCTATTGCAGTATACCGGGTCCAATTTTCACGAGATTTCACACCCACCTTACTTCCCCCTTAATCGTTTGATTCAAAGCAATGGTCCAGGTTTGCAGCTTGATGATTTGAGCCTGGAGTATTATTGTATTCATTCGAATGGACCGGCAATTCTAGGATCTTTGACAGTAAAAGTGAATCTGACATATGCTGTCCGACCCCACGAGAGTGACACTTCTGACAAGATAATAACATCATGAACAAATTCTACGACTTCCATCGCAAGGCAATTCCAATTCTTGGTTTCTCCGTATTGATTCTCAGTTTCAATATGGCGGCTCAGGATTACGAATGGCCTCATTACGCCAACGGCCAGGGCTCTTCTAAGTATGCCGACCTTGACCAAATCAATCGTGAAACCGTCAGCGACCTGCAAGTCGCCTGGGTGTGGGGATCTGTCGATAACGCACAGATTGCGCAGCGTCCACAATTCGTCCCAGCGGGATTCAAGTCCACGCCCATTCAAATTGATGGCACTCTCTATATCAGTACGTCGCTGGGTAACATTGCCGCATTGGATGCGGTTACAGGTGAGCAGAAGTGGGCATTTGACACAGGGACCTGGGAACACGGCAGGCCTGCCAACATGGGATTCAATCACCGCGGCGTGGGCTACTGGGAAGAAGGAAGCAAGAAGCGCATCATCATGGGAACGAATAATGCCTTTCTCTGGTCCATCGATGCGGAGACAGGGCTCCCCGATAGGAGTTTTGGTAGAGAAGGCAAAGTGGACCTCACTATCGGCCTCGAAAGGGAAGTCAATCGTTCGCGATACTCCATTAGCGCCGCTCCGACAATTGTCAACGACACAATCATTATTGGTGGCATTATCCAGGATTCGCCGATGATAGGTTTAGAAGTTCCGGAAAAACAAACTGATATGCCGCCTGGCCACATTCGAGGGTTTGACATAAACACCGGTGAAATGAAATGGCTTTTTCATTCCATTCCACAGGAAGGAGAAGTAGGCAACGAAACCTGGGAAAACGACAGTTGGAAAGTAACCGGGTCCACTAATGTCTGGACATTGATGAGTGCCGATCCGGAGCTGGGTTATGTCTACTTGCCATTTGGAACTGCCAGTAACGATTTTTATGGCGGACAACGACTCGGCGATAATCTTTTCGCCACCAGTATAGTCTGCCTGGATGCAGCAACAGGTGAGCTGGTTTGGTATTTTCAAACCAGTCATCATGAAATCTGGGATTATGATTTGCCCGCAGCGCCCAATTTAGTCGACATTACTGTCGATGGGAGAGAGATCAAGGCGCTTGCTCAAGTTTCCAAGCAGGGATTCGTTTATGTACTGGACAGGGTTACCGGTGAACCAGTCTGGCCCATCGAAGAGCGCCCGGTTCCAGCCAGCACGGTTCCGGGTGAACGGGCTGCTGCAACTCAGCCTTTTCCGACCCGTCCAGCCGCTTTCGAAGTTCAGGGTGTCTACGAGGACGATTTGATTGATTTTACACCGGAGCTTCGGGAGGAAGCGTTAGCGATTATTAATCAATATGTGTATGGGCCACTTTTTACGCCACCCTCACTAGAGGGAACAGTTCAGATTCCGGGCGACGGCGGTGGAGCCGAATGGACAGGGGCTGCATATGACCCGGAAACTTCAATGCTCTATATTCCATCCTGGACCCGGCCTGCCTTGACACAGGTCGTATCAACAGAGTCACTGGCACTGGACACTGAATTCGCCTATGTTAAGAATAGTTTACCCACTACCGTGAACGGACCCCAGGGACTGCCTCTTATGAAGCCGCCCTACGGCCGCATCAGTGCAATTAATCTCAATACTGGTGACTACGAATGGGTTGTACCCAACGGTGAAGGGCTACGCCAGGCCATTATCGACAAAGGTATTGCGGATCCGGGACCGGTCGGTAGGGCGACATTAGTGACGGTTCTGGTTACCAAGTCTCTGCTTTTTACCGTGATAATCGATGGTGTGCCGATGTTGAAGGCGCTGGATAAGGCCACGGGAGAAACGCTGGCTGAGGTTGAACTGCCCGCCTTTCCCCAGGGTTCGCCCATGACCTATATGATCGACGGCAAGCAGTATATTTCCATTGCTTCCGGCGGTGGCAGTAGCGCCAGCCTGGTAACGCTGGCACTACCCTAGACGCGAGCAACAGAAACTGCCCTGAAAGATCCACATTGCTCAATCCGAAGTCTTTTTTGAGCCGATTCAGTGCCAAAATAGTGTATATTTAGCGTCCCTAAAAGATTTCGCTAGAAAAAACAGATAGAACACAGATCGAACGATTAGACTGAACAACGAGTAGGAGGTTACCCGTGAAAAAGATTTACCTGTCAATGAGCCTCATCATCAGCGCCTTGCTGACGATGTCCGCGAACGCCAACACCCTGTCGGGTGTCATTAAAGATGCTGATGGCAATCCGATGCACGGCGTGCTGGTCAGAGTCACTGACGCCCAGTCCATAGTATCCGAGGCTGTCTATACCAACGCTGCAGGCGAATATAATTTGGTTACGATATTGGAAGGAGCACTCAGCATCAGGACGCGTCTACCTTACTTCAAAGACGAAATGGCAAGCGTCACTTTGACTGACGATGCCAGTGTAGATCTGGTCATGGAGCCTATGACCGATCTGATGGAAATCTCCAACAGCCTGCCGGCGGCCTATCATTTTGGCAGCCTGCCTTTCGAAGAAGGCGATGATGCCGATTTCAATCGCTACCAGTTTCAGCGTGACTGCCTGTCCTGCCATCAGCTTGGCAATAACTACAGCCGCCATCCCGGAAATTCGGAGTACTGGCTGGCAACTATCATTCGAATGCATCGCATGTACGGAAATTTCGATGAGGATCTGCGAGAAAAGCGTGTTGAATTGTTAGTGGACGGCTTTACTGACGAACCACTGATGCTGCGGCCGCAGTTTCCGATAGACGAAGCACTGGGTACGGCGAAGATTTACGAGTATGCGATTACACCGGCTTACGTGCCCCATGATTCAATCATTCACCCCGAGACTGGCATTATCTATACGGTCGACCAGGTCTTCGATCACATGGTGGTTACCGATCCGGAAACCGGAGAATCCAAATATATTCAGCAGAAAGACTCGCTGGCGATGAAATATCACCTGGGCTCACCCATTGTGAGCGATGATGACTTGGGTGAATTCGATCCAAGCCTGGCGAAAGGCCCACACTCTATGGCATTCGGGCTGGACGGCAAGTATTACGTCACCAATACCAACGACACCAGCATCGGTGTATTCAACCCCAATACCGATCAGTGGGAGCCGTCTTTCAGGGTTCCCGAAGGCTCGGGCGCCCGCTACCCTCACACACTGCGCACCGCCGCGAATGGCGATGTCTGGATTACCTTCGCGGGGTCTGAGCACGTTGGCCGCCTCGATCCTACCACGGGTGAATTCACCATCATCGATTTGCCGGGCGGTAGAGTAGGCAACGGCATTCTCAGTGAAGCAACGCAGCCATATGGGGTTGATATCAATCCGATCGATGACGCCATGTGGTACGGTCGTCTGTTTGCCGACAAGGTAGGACGCATCGATCCGGAGACTCTGGAGATCACCGAGTATGACTCTGTCATTCGCGGCCCTCGTCGTATGCGTTTCGACAAGGAAGGTACACTCTGGATAACAGGCTATTCGGAAGGCCAGCTGGCTAAAGTCGACGTGTCCGATGGCTTTGACGTCACCGTCTATGACATGCCCGGATTCGCGGAAGACATTCGGCCCGCACCCTATGCACTCGGCGTGCATCCAGATACCCAGGATGTCTGGATCAACGAGAACATGACTGACCGGACCTATCGGTTTATTCCAAGTGAGGAACGCTTTATTGTCTATCCCATGCCGCTTGAAGGCACCTACACGCGGGATATGGTTTTCAGTGCTGATGGAAAGGTGTGCGCTTCCAACAATCCTCTCCCACCAGCTGCTCTCGAGGGCGGCGTGCTGGAGATCTTCTGTATCGATCCAGAATACGATCCCAGCGAGGGTGTCGATGGGCTTGCAACTAATTAGTTAGCGGTCGACGTATTTATAGAGTCGCTATAGATAAGTCGTTAACTAAAGCCAACGGACCAAAAAAGGGCGTTTATAGCGCCCTTTTTTATTATTGATATTGATTCAAACAGTTTGCCGAAGCGCCTTGCTCAGCCCGTTCATTTGTAATCGCTTAACGGGCCATCGCCTGTGCCTACTTGCAACAGTGCCTTATCAAATATGTGACTCGCTGCGGCGCGGTGACAACTCTCGCAGGCGCTGAAAGTCGTTCTTTCCAGCCTGTCTGCGCCAAGTAGTTCTGCGGTATTGCTATGCAGATCAATAAAGGCAGGCAGCTTTGTAATACGCAGGGGAGGGTTTTCCGGCAGATCTTTGGCGAGTTGACCCATTACCGATTGCTGACCTTCTGCCAGCGCGTATTTTTCAAGATAGGCAAGGATGTGCTGCAAATTTTCTTCGCTCATTTCCACCGCTTCGCCAAAATGATCATCCAGTCCCGCCATGATTCCCACCCAGCTCTTCATCGGCAATAAAGCTGGCGAATAAGGCAAATGACAGGATCCACAATTGACAATGTGTACTGTGTCCCGAACATTGACCAGCGAATAGTCCGCCTGAGCGAAGGAGAGTGTTGAGAAGCAATAGCAAGACAAGGCAAGGCTGAGTAGCGCCGAAAGCTTAACGCGGGAACCATTTGATGAAGGGGTCATTTCCTGTAGTCCGAAAAACAGTCCGATAGAATTCTGCACATGACTTGACAGATTATACCTCTCATTACGCGTAAACCAGTAGGCTGGTAGCCAATGTGGGCGGATTTACCGAGTTTGGATGTTGAAGAGAGTCAGAGAACAGTGGTACAACAAACATGGTCACTGGCCCGTAAGACCTGAGCTCCCATCTAAACCAGGGACAGCCCAGGTTATGCGATGAAGCCAAATTGTAAGCAACCTATTGAGCGTACGGCAATCGAGCCTCAAGAGAAAAAATCTATCTTCGTTTGGGATTTGTTGGTTCGGGTCTTTCATTGGTCGTTGGCGATTTTTTTCCTGCTGGCTTATTTTCTGGAGGGAGCTGGTTTAAACTTGCACAGTCATGTCGGCTACACTATCGCATTGTTGGTGTTGTTTCGGGTGATCTGGGGAGTGATTGGATCAGAGTCCGCGCGCTTCGTAAATTTCGTCGTGTGGCCCAGGAAATCAATTCGCTATATTGCGCAGCTAGCAAAAGGACAGGCTAGTTATTACCACGGGCATAATCCGGCGGGGGCGGCAATGACTGTGACCCTGCTGGCAATGTTGCTGCTAACAGCACTGTCTGGCATCGTCTTGTACGCCCTGCATGGAAGTGGTCCGCTGGCCAATACAACCGTGGCGTCCTGGCCAGGAGGATTGCTGGCAGATGTACATGAATATTCTGCCGATCTGTCCTTGCTGCTGATAGTCATGCATGTGGCTGGGGTGCTTTTCAGTAGTTATATTTATCGGGAAAACTTGACCTGGTCGATGCTTACTGGGTACAAAAACAAACAGGGAAGCAAGCAGAAAAGTAGCTAGATAGGAGAGCGGTCTTGACAGGCCAGTCGTCAGTAAAGTTTTTGTTAAGAGGGTTGATTCTGATAGCGCTACTGATAACGGCGGTGGTCATGCAGGCTACTGAAGTATCCGATGCAATGTTAGAAGAATTTGCCAGCGAGGCAGCTGAGCGCTTTACAGTCCAGGCAGGGCTAGCAACCTGGATCACCCCACAACCCAACGGACGAAGTTGCGAATCCTGTCATGGTGAGTCACTCTTTGCTACTGGCAGCCATTATAAAACCGGAGAGCTTATCGAGCCAATGGCGCCCTCGGTAAACCCGGAGCGCCTGACTGAGCGAAGGAAAATCAACAAATGGTTTTTGCGCAATTGCAAATGGACCTATGGGCGAGAATGCACAGCACAGGAGAAGGGCGACATTCTTCTCTGGCTTAGCCAGCAATAGGCGAGTGTACAGTGATAAACTGAGTTCAGAATTACGGAGCCGGTAAATCTTTTGTTACGATACGGCTTAAGAAAAGGGTTAACAAAATGCAGAAGCAAGTAAGTAAAACACAACAGACAATTGGCGCTGCAATTCTGAGCGCAGTGCTGCTGTTCGGTGTCGGTGGAGTGATTGTCTATGGCGTGGAAAATGAAGTAGCGTATCAACCCGATGAGCTCTATGTGGACGAATGTGGGGCCTGCCACTATGCCTATCCAGCCGGGCTATTACCGGCCAGTAGCTGGCTGGGAATTATGCAGGATCTTGAGAACCACTTCGAAGACAATGCCGAGACAGATGAGGAAACCGCTACCTACGTTACCAATTACTTAGTTGAGAACGCGTTACGGCCGGGGCAGAATCCCAAGTGGAGTGTGTTGCTCAGAAATATGCCAAGTGACCCGCCTCTCAGAATCGTCGAGCTGCCAGGATTCCTGCAATCTCACGAGTCAGAACTGGAATTAATAGAAGGGCTGGATATGGGTATGGACTTTTTCAGCCCTTGCGAGGATTGTCATCGCCAGGCTGAGCAGGGGCTATTCGATAAAGAGCTGCTATCGAGCGGTTACGGGCCAACTTCGCGTTAGTGTCAATCGCTGTGGTCAGCATCAGTTGAGAGTCCTGATTAAGGTCAGTCAGATCAGCCTAATGCCTTTGTTCTGATCAGCCTGGCCAGCAGCTTTTGTTCTCTTTCAGCTCTAATCGATAAGTTTATAAAATATTTTCCAACGAGCATTAGCAATAGCCCAATCGTTACGCCAGGTAATAATACTTGAAAAATTACAGTCCTACTTAGATTTGCCTGGGTCATCAGTATCACATCAACCACGAGAAATGCACCGATAAACGTAATAGCCCATCCTGGCCATTTATAGGACTGCCAATTTTCTACTCTCTCGGCTTCTCTCGCTATCTCTTTGGTATGTTGCCTATGCTTGAAGGACAGCGCAGCTAATTCACCAGACGATTGCCCATAATCATCGGTATTGAGGTTTTCCGCAGAGGCTTGCATTTCAGATTCGATTTGTTGCAGTAATTTTGGTTCAACATCGAGAGCTCCAGCTATGGCGTTAAGCGACTGTATTGACGCAACTCCATCATTTTCGATTCTTTGAATAGTTCTAGAATGAACGCCAGATTCCTCTGCGAGTTTCTCCTGGGTCCAGCCCTTGCTAACTCTGAATTTCCTGATTACAGCCTGTTTTAGTTTGACTTTCACGGTCACGCTCCGCACTGTGCAATTGAGTCTATTGTTACCCTCTTCCAATCCTGGGTCCACGACACAAACACGACATTAACACGCCGCCCCGAATCTCAAAACCACTTAGGGACGTAAATGAATGGAGGGAATAGGAATCACTTCCCTGGCCCTCTCAAATCGGCCCTGGATTCACTGTTATCTTGATGTTCCCAATCAATCGGTGCGGGGCAGACTAGCGTGCATCAATTTCCAGGGCTTCACAGATCTGTTTCATGACTTCCTGTTCCGATGCCAGTTCGCGATTGTCGGCGAGAATGGCGATCTCTGCGGCAGAGCGTACCAACTCGCAATGGGTAGCATTGGCTTTTACAGTCGCTATGATGTCAAGCGCCTGACTGCGTCCCGCAATGGGATCGCTCAGAATGGCACCACCAATGTCCCGAAACAACGCTTCAATGCGATCGAGATTTAGCGGTGCGAGTACGCTCTCTTGATCCCGTATCAGGGATATAAAACGATCTATTTCGGAATCGCCGAGATCGCCATCGGCAACAGCCACGAGAACAAAAGCGCTGGTAATGGCGCGCGCGACATTATCGGTGATTTCCGAATTGAATCGTTGCCAGGAAGCAATAGCGTAAGCGGTCTCTTTCTCAATACTCATAACAGTCGCTCCCCTGCAGGTGGCGGTTGATGGGAAATGGCTTGAAGCACCATGCTTTAGCTTAGATAATCAGGCTCGATTCAGCGCTTCCCGGTTCGCAGCCTCTTACTGGGCTTGACTATTTTGTTGGTATTCTCTCAGTTGCCTGGCCTGGTTGACTATGAATGCCCGAATAGCTTCCAGCTGCTCGTTGGTCACTGCATCTTCGAAGTCAGGCATACCCTGTTCTGCACGTGCACCCTCGAGAACGATATTCTCGAAATCGCCATGGGTATCCAGTGTCATCAAACGCAGGTCCGGAGCCACGATAGCCACTTCCGAAGGAATGCCGATGCCGCCATGACAGCTGGCGCATTGTGCGTGGTAGAGTCCATCGCCCTGGCTGACGAGCTGCGGACTGTACTCCTCATCAGGTTGCTCGGGCACTTCCTGTTGCACGATTTCCGCAATGGGCAGAGTCGCATCGCCATCTAGCTTGAACACCAACACAGTTCCGCCTAGATCTATGGTGCGGTTGCCATTCATCATGGTAGCCACGTACTGCACATCATCAACCATATACGTCATGACCGAAGTAGAACGAAACGTCCCGGGAGCAGCAAAGCTCCAGAGTAGTTCGCCATCATCGGTATCCCGCACGACAAAATCACCGGTGCCTTCGGGGTGGAACAGCACTCCTCCTCTGGTCGCAACGACACCACCATTGTAATCGGACTCAAGTGGGCGGCGCCATTTATAAGAACCTGTTATTGGATCGAACGCACCTATGAAAGCCTGAGAGTCCGGGCGCGGGCCGGCTTGCTCGATCAGCCGTCGGCGATATTCCCCTTCGCCCCAACCCAGACTGAGGCCGCGTTCGCGAATCTCGTACTCACCGGTTTCGACAAAGCCTTCATCCAGCGAATAGAAGTTGGCGATATCGTGATAGTAGAAATACATCAGGCCCATATCATTATCCCAGGACTGTGGTTCCCAGTTGTGGGCTCCGGAATTAGCCGGCATTATCCATTGAGGTTTTACTTCGTATGCTACGTCCGGATTTTCCACGGGTCGCCCCGTTTCCATATCGACGCGTGTGGCCCAGTCAATACCGTCGGTATAGGGAAGGGCGCGCAGCAGTTCGCCGTCATTGCGGTCGAGCACATAGAAGAAACCGTTCTTCGGTGCCTGCAATAACACCTGGCGCATTTCGCCACCGAACTCGATTTCACCGATGGTCATATCCATGGCAGAACTGTAATCCCAGTTGTCACCGGGAGTTGTCTGGTAGTACCAGTTCATGAGACCGGTATCGACATCCACCGAAACAATGGAGGAGAGAAACAGATCGTCACCGCCACCGGGCGAGCGGATTTCCCGTGGCCAGGGGGCGCCGTTTCCTACACCTATATAGAGGCTGTTGAATTCTTCGTCATAGACCAGGGAGTTCCAGGCCGTACCGCCACCGCCGTACTTCCACCATTCGCCACCCCATGTCTGGGCGGCCATCTCCATTTCTGGGTGTTCGAAGGGTTGGCTCGGGTCGCCGGGCACCAGGAAGAAGCGCCAGTCTACTTCGCCAGTTTCGGCGTTATAAGCAGTGACATATCCACGCCGATGGCCGGATTCACCACTACCCTGACCGATGTAAACCTTGCCGGCGGCTGCCCGCGGCGCCCCGGTGATATTGAAATGCCCCAGCCCTGCCGGAACCCAGGTATCCACATCCCAGACCTCCATGCCGGTCGTTGCATCTATAGCAATCAAGCGTCCATCGAAGGTCCCTACATAGACCTTGCCTTGGTACACGGCCACGCCCCGGTTGTGGGCCGGGCCACAGCAGGCCAGACGAGCATAACTTCGATCTACTTCCGGGTCGTAACGCCAGATCTCTTCGCCATTGGTGGCGTCGAGCGCGTACACCACACTCCAGCCATTGGAGACGTACATGACACCATCCGCCACCAGGGGTGTGCCTTGCATACGCATGTTGTAGTCGCCAATTTGTGTGGACCAGGCCAGCCCCAGCTCATCCACAGTGTCCGGATTGATCTGAGTCAGTTGAGAGAAGCGCTGCTCCTTGTAGGTCTGTCCGTAGGCGAGCCAGCTGCCCGGTTCGGTCACCGGTGCATTAATGATCCTGGCATCGTCAACATTGCCTGTGCCAGTTGCCTGTTCGGCGGCAGCTGCCGTGTCAAGATCGGTCAATATTCCGATTCCAAGCACCAACACCGCGATGGCAGTGGCTGTCAGGCTAAGTGGCTTTTTCATTCGATATTTTCTCCGCTTATGCTTATCTGCTTCTATTTGTATTATAGGATTGCCGAACAGTAAAGGGCGCTGGTGAAGATTTCTTGACCAATCGCCGTATACCAGGCCTAAGGGCTGCATTGAACGGCGACCCTTGCATGCCAAAAGCTGTATAGTTGGGGAGTGGGGTTGTGCGAATTGACCAATTCGCCTGCTAAAATTGGACGGCTTTTTGAAATCACAAGCCGATCTGGAAATAACCTTTTGTAAAACACCCACGACTAAGTACAAACGTAACAAAACTCAGGAAAATGTAGCAATGAAGATGCGGATCGGTTACGAGATGGTATACGAATGTCCACAGCCTACCCCAATGATTATGACCCTGAATGTACATTCTTCGCGGGTTTCTGACCTTGAGAATCCAGACCATGTGCAAACAGATCCGCCTACACCCTTGAGTAATTATCGCGACGGTTTTGGCAACTGGGTAACACGGCTTGTGCTCCCGCAAGGAGATACGCGGGTTTTCGCTGAAGCCTACATTTACGATTCAGGCAAGCCCGATGAGATTGCCCCACAGGCACAGCAGTACGCACTTGAGGATTTGCCGGCAGAAGTTCTGGTCTATTTGCTGGGTAGCCGATACTGCGAAACTGACATTCTGGTAGACGAAGCCTGGCAACTATTTGCAAGCGCGCCATTTGGCTGGCAACGGGTTCAGGCAATCTGTGAATTCGTGCATAAACATATTACTTTTGGCTATGAATTTGCCCGGCCTACAAAGACGGCAGCAGAAGCCTACAAGGAAAAAGTAGGCGTATGCCGAGATTACACTCACCTGGCAGTGGCATTCTGCCGTTGTATGAATATTCCGGCACGCTATTGCACTGGTTATGTGGGCGACATTGACAATCCTGATCGACCTGAGGAGATGGACTTCGCGGCCTGGTTCGAAGCCTATCTGGAAGGTGGTTGGTATACCTTCGATCCCCGTAATGGGAGACCTATCATTGGGCGGGTGTTAATGGCGCAGGGGCGGGATGCTGCAGACGTTGCTATCAGCAATGCCTTCGGCTCGAATCAGCTCAAAGTATTCAAAGTGCACGCTGATGAGGTACCTGAAGAGGCTGCTAACTAAGGCGAAGACGACTAAAAATCTACTGACTATTTACTCTGACCCCATTTATTCTCAAGCCGAGGTGGCGAACAATGAAAATAAAAATTTTATTAATGATGTCAATGCTTACAGCAATAAGCGGGATGGCTGTAGCTCAATCAGATGGCGAATACGTGGTGCCTCGAACTGAGTATGGCCAGCCCGATTTACAGGGCGTCTGGAATTTCAGTTCGAGCACTCCTATGGAGCGTGCGGAACGCTACGGCGAGCAGGAATTCCTGACGCCGGAACAAATAGAGGAAGCTATCGCACGCCAGGCCGGTATGGAAGCGGCGGCCGATGCAATAGAGGCTGAGCTGGTGCTTAATCCTGAAGCTCCGCCGGCTGGCACCGACCCCGGGGGCTACAATTCGTTTTGGATTGAGATGGGTAATAGAGGTGATAATGTCAGGACTTCCCACGTCGTCTATCCTTTGGATGGGCGTGCCCCGCAAGCCGTTGAGGGCAATCCGGTAATAGCCGGTGGCCTGGGCCCGGATATTACCGGTCAGCGACCCGTTCGCTTCATTGTGGGGGGCATCACTAAAGACGGCCCGGAAGATCGAGGATTATCCGAGCGCTGCCTGGTTGGATTCAATGCCGGGCCTCCTTTCTCACCGAGTCTATATAATAATAATCTGCAACTATTTCAGAGCAAGGATACCTTCGTGATCATGACTGAGATGATTCACGATGCCCGTATCGTGCCACTGGTCGAAAAGCCTGCGCTGAGTGACGACATCAGGCTCTGGTCTGGTGATTCACGAGGTTATTGGGAGGGCGATACTCTGGTTGTTGAAACCAGAAATTTTAATGGCATGCAAACCTCGTTTCAAAGCAGGGGCAGTAATTTAGATATGTTGCTCACTGAGAAATTCACGCGGATTGCCTATGACACTGTGAATTATGAATTTACTATCGATGACCCGTCTACGTTTACCGATAAGATTACCGCGATCGTACCAATGAGCAAGGTAGCAGGTCAGGTATATGAATATGCCTGCCACGAAGGTAATTACGGTATGTTCAACATTATACGAGGCGCACGAGTCGAGGAACGCCTGGAGGCTGAAAACAGCACTAGGTAGATTTGCTATTCAATGACGGCTTTAAAAAGTCTTACGGCACTTTGAGTTGCGATAGATGTGGAACATTTGAAAGAGGGTCCCTAGCTGTCCTCTTTATTGAGTTCGTATTTGACCAGCAAGGCTTTCTACCCTAGCGACTGTTCCGATTGGTTATGTCGGGATTTAATGTTCTCACGTGTTCTGCCAGCGCCCTGATCTGGCCACCAGAAAACATGGACGTGAATGCCGGCATGTTGTTCTGGCCATCGCGAATAATATCTGCCACGTAACTGGTGTCGAACGCAGCCAATCCTTCCAGCGGCATGCCATCGTGTCCGCCCTCACCAGTCGGCCCGTGACAAAACTGGCAAGTATCCAGGAATAAGTCTTGTCCTTCCGGATTTGCTTGAGCAGGATTCACCTGCTCCCGGGCAATCACATCAGACTGTTCGTCATCCAACAGGGAGAACGTCCATACGCTGTCTCCCCGCTTGGCCCTGCCCAACAGATTTCCCGCGGAGTACACCGCAACGTATTGCTTGCCGTCGTGTTCGAATACCGTAGCCGGAGCGTTGACTCCTGCGTCGGTCATGTACTCCCATAACTTCGTTCCATCTCGAGCATCCAGCGCTGTTAAACGACCATCGTTGCGACCGGCAAACAGCAGGTCGCCAGCAGTCGCCACCAGGCCACTGTAACAGCGACTGGGCCAACGCTGGCTCCACACCCTGCGATTGGTGCGTAGATCCATTGCGGTAACGATTCCGGTGATTGGGATATTCGCAAACCGCATGCCGCCACCAGTGTAGCGGTCACCGGGTTCCACTTGCTGCAAATCTCCACTGATGGAATAGGCGGCCTGTCGCTCGCCGCCGCAGATGTACATCACCCCTTTGTTTGGGTCTACGGTACTGGGTGGCCAATTGGCATCGCCGCGGCGTAGCATGACTGGCTCATCCCAAAATGGTGTAAAGATGGCGCCGTTATTTATGAGCTGGTAGCCCTCAGGTGCTACATCCAATGTTTGAGTCACGAAGGCTTCGCCAACGGGATAAGGCTGAGTGGCGGCAGTCGCCTGGCGGGGTTCCTGAGGAACTGGTCTCTCTTCTATACCAACCAACGGCTCGCCATTAGTGCGATCGAGAATATACAAGAATCCGGTCTTGCCGGCCTGGGCCAGGCCTTTGCGTGGCACTCCGTTGTAGTCCAGATCAAACAGCGTAACCGGGTTCGGTGCATCGTAATCCCAGATGTCGTGGTGAACCTCTTGAAAGTGCCAACGATATTCTCCTGTGTACACATTCAGCGCCACGATGGAAACAGTGAATAGATTGTCACCGGCGCGTACTGAACCATTATAGTCTGGGCCCGGGTTGCCGGTTGAAAAGTAAACCATGCCTAACTCGGGATCGACCGCAGGCGTGTGCCAGACTGTGCCGCCACCGGTTTGCCAGGCGTCGTTGTCTGCTGGCCAGGTCTCAAAACCAAATTCGCCGGGGCCTGGCACGGTATAGAAAGTCCAAAGCAGGCTACCGTCGTTAGCGCTAAACGCCTTTACTCGCCCTCGAGCCGCAAATTCAGCACCTGCGAATCCGGTTATAACCATGCCCTGAAAATACAGGGGTGCGCTGGTGATGGTATAGCCTTCTTCCCAGTCTTCGGCCTGAACTGACCAGACTTCCTCGCCGTTGTTTATGTCCAATGCCTTGAGCACTCCATCCAGTTGACCCATGAAGATCTTGTCTTCGCCAAATCCCACGCCGCGACTGGTCCATCCACAGCAGACCGTTGAAATCTGTTCGGTGAGATTAGCCGAGTGGCGCCACAGGATTTCCCCGGTATCAATGCTCAGGGCAAAGACATCATCGTCGCCGGTTATGATATACATGACCCCTTCATGGACGATGGGCTGCGCCTCTCCCGAATACTTTGCTCCGAACCCGGAGCCACCGAGATGAGTACGCCAGACCGGGCCAAGTTGACTGACGTTGCCAGTGTTAATCTCAGTCAATGCAGAGAAGTTTCGATTGAACAGATCCCCGCCATTAGTCAGCCAGTCGGTGGTAGGCAGTTCCGATAGTGTTTCTGCATCCGGCCTTATCTGTGAAAATTCCGCGGCCTGTGCAGCGAGCGATGAACTGAGAATAAGTATTCCCGCGAGAAGTGTCGGCATGTGGTAGTTCATTATTCTGGGGCTCCTTGCTGCTAAACGTCTGTTCAGAGGGTCATTAGCTTGATTAGTATGAAATCTCAGTCTTCAACAACAGCGACTGCCTCTATCTCTACTGCCAGGCCCGGGAAAGCCAGAGCTGTCACCCCCACCATAGTCGATGCTGACTGGTCTTGTTGAGGAAAATGTGTAGCCCGCACTGCGCTGTAGGCAGCAACTTTTTCCCTGTCCAGATCAACGATATAGACATTCGTTTTTACAATATCTGATAATTCGGCGCCAGCGTCTTCCAATTGTTGCCGTAGATTCGAAAAAGCATTTTCAACCTGCTGGCTAAAATCATCGGGAAGCTGGTTTCCAGAAAAACCTACCTGCCCTGAAATATAAAGTGTCTTTACTCCTCCATTGCTGACCGTTACTACATTCGTAAAACTAGACCCAGCAGGGTTAATAAATTCTTTTTCCAGAGAGCTTGATTCTGCGGCCATAGCTGAACTTCCTCCCAGTGCTGCCAGGTAGCAACAGAAAATAGTGCGCAGTGATAAAAGTCTGCTTGTTGAATTGAAAATTTTCAAAAATTTGCGCTTGAATGTACCAGCATTGGTATTCTCAGGCACGGAAATTATGGTGTTTATTGTTTTTGCTTTAGAAGTCTGTCGCGAGAATAGTTTCATCTACTTTACCCATTTCTTGAGGAATGTTGCGCGCGGAAACTTGAGTTTTGGACATAGGTACAATAATTGGCGTTGGAGTAAAAATACAGAAGTTTCTGAATGAAAATTGAGAGAAGGATTGCAAGGGGACCGGTTTTATAAGTGATCCGCTGCCCGGTGTTTTGCATGCTTATTGTTCATTCGATAGTTAATCAAGGCTGGGGCGGCGCACTTACAAGTAGAGTCATTAATTCCTTTATGCGAGGAATCCTATCGTCATCCGCTTTCAAGAAATAGTGTTGCCCGTTCTGATCAGGATTGAATACGGTTTCCCCATCGTCCAGGACAGATACGATTCCCGGTGGAGAAAGTTCGAAGTACTCATGATCCGGGCGAATCCCATAGACGACGCTTGTTAGATCCCAGGTAGGTCTCTCATGGGGTGTTGGAATGTAGAGCTGATAGGACTCGCGGATTGGATGACGCTCTTTATAGAGAAAGTCATTTTCAATGCTGGCTGCTGGATAACGTATTGCCAGCCCAATTTCGAATCCACTCCAGATGATCTTAGTCGGCCACTCTCTAGCGAGGATTTGTGCTGAAGCAATATCCTGCACCACATTGTATTCCAAATGTGTTTCACCAGATATTTCAGCAAAAGCGCCAGCCATTATGGATATGAACTTTACCTTCCTGGTGACGAGATCACGCCCGCTAAGCTCAGAATGTTCATCGGGACCGGTTGCCAGCAATCGTGCCAGATTAGTCGAAAAACCTACTTGAATGATCACTACGGATTGGTCTGCCTGGGACGACAATGTTTGGCGCAATAAGCTGGCAGCTTCTTGAACCGGATCACCAACAAGCAAATCGTGGGGAAAAACTGGGTTATCACCAATTTTTTCATGGATGATTCCCGTGAACCTGCTTTGCTGTGGTGTGACACCGCTACTTGTTGTTCCTAACGGGATTTCTCCTCGCCCATAAAATGTATTGATGGCATCTATATAGGGTGGAACCTCGACGTGGTCTTTGGTGATTGTAATGGCTAATAACTCGCTTTCAGCTCGGTTTTCGAATGAGTGCAGCATTGCCAGAGCCAATGCGTCATCCACGTCATTTCCCATATCGGTATCAAAGATAACTTTTACCGGGTCCGCGTTCGCCGCTTGAATACACAAGGCAACTATGAAAATTAATCTGCTCATTAGATTGTTTCCTCATGATTTCATTAGTTTGAATTGAAGCGAGTCTAGCACAGGCCGTTCTTATGCCGCATGTTGGCGGGGCGCCTGGCTGGCCATCGATCCAGGCACTAGTTAGTGTTCGATCCTAGCGGCTACGCCAGCGATCGAGTAATACGGCAAGGATAATCACCAGTCCGGTTATTAAGCGCTTCACCGGTTCTGATACTCCCAGTTGCGCCAATCCATTTTGAAGTACAGAAATAATCAAGACACCGATAAAAGCGCCAACGATGGAGCCGCGCCCACCCATCAAGCTGGTACCACCGATTACTGCAGCTGCAATGGCCGACAGTTCCAGGCCGATCGCAGCATTGGGATCGGAGGCTCCCAAATAGGCTGCATTCATCAGGCCTCCAAGACCAGCCAGCAGACCAGATATCACCAGTACCCAGGTCAAATAAGGCTCGGTTCGGATTCCGGAGATTTTCGCCGCCTGTTCATTGGTTCCAATGGCTATCAAGTAACGCCCGAAAATGGTTCGGGTTAATGCGTATTGAGCGAGCACCACCAGTGTCAGCGACATAATAAAAGAAGGCGACAAGCCGATACCGGATATCGGCAGAGACAAAGCCTGAATGCTGGCACCGATATAAACGGTTTGCGAATCCGTGACCATGTAGGCCAAGCCTCGCCCAGCTTCCAGCATTCCCAAGGTAACGATAAAAACAGGTAAGCGGAAATAACTCCCCAGTACACCATTGACCAGACCTGCACAGCCTCCGGCTAATATTCCCAGAGCCGCAGCGATTATCAGAGGCAATTCAAATACGGTAAAAGCGATACCAATCACACCGCCACTCAATGCCACTACAGAACCGACAGATAAGTCGATTCCTCCGCTGATTAGCACCAGGGTCATACCAATTGTCACAACGGTTAAAGCGGGAAGCTGGGTGAGAATTGCCATAAGCGTGCCTGCAGTAAAAAAATTTTCCGCCATCACGCCGAAGAACGCCACCAACAATAACAGTGCAATGAAGATAAAAAGCTCTTCAAACAGCAAGTTCAGTTTTCTCAACAAAATGGCTTCTCTCTGACTATTTTGGTTTTTCTATTCTCGACTACACGTGCGCATGAAATTACCCCGCTGCAACACGCACTCCCTGGTAATTACTAAAGGCTGCCTCCAGTAACATTTCTTTGTCCCACTGGCCGCGATGATAGGTCTCCACGGCTTTTTTGTCCGACAACACTAGAATGCGATCACACAGTGCCGTCAACTCTTCCAGCTCACTGGACACGATTAGTAGTGCCGCGCCTTGATCGCGCGACTGTCGCAGCTGATCGTGAATGGCCAGCTTCGAACCGACATCGACTCCACGCGTCGGTTCATCGAGCAGCCAAACATCCGATTTCGCCTGCAACCAACGGGCGACCAATAGCTTCTGTTGATTGCCTCCGCTTAGTTTATCGATAGTTTGCAACGGTCCTTCACACTTCACCTTTAGCTGTGCGATCAATTCTTCAGTGACGCGTTGTTCCCGCCTGGGCAGGATCGCACTCAGAGCACCACCCAGTTTTCCCAGGCCGGCGATCGTTGTGTTCAGGGAGATGGTCTTGCCGGTAAAAATTCCCTGGGACTTCCGATCTTCGGCGATCAACGCCATTCCATTGTTGGCAGCCGTACTGGCGGAATCGATAACACTATCCTGCCCCGCCGCGTGCAGCACAACTCGCCCCTGGCGCTCAGCTGACAGTCCGTAGATAGCGTGCAATAACTCAGATCGTCCCGCGCCGGCAAGTCCAGCAATGCCGAGGATCTCTCCACGATGACAGTGCAGTGAAATTGGTTCAGGAAAATCCACACTTGATAGCTGCTCAACCGTGAGACGAACGTCGCCAAAAGTTCTTGGCTTATCATCGCTATGTCGCAGTAGTTCCTCTCCAGACATTTCTCTGATCAGATCATTACTGGTCAAGGAAGCGCAAGCAGCCGTTAGCTGAATCACTCCATCGCGTAATACAGATACCGTATCACAAACAGAAAGCACATCATCAAGGCGGTGAGAAACATAAATGACACTTAATCCTGAGGCTGAGCGCTGCTTAATAATCCGGTGTAATTGGTCCGCCTGTGGAGATGTTAAAGCCGATGTGGGCTCATCCAGGATCAGCAGTCTGGTAGTGTCTTCCGGCATGGACAATGCCTTGGCCAGTTCCACTAACTGCTTCTCCGCCAGACTCAGCTGTGCAAGCGGTGTCTGAGGCGAAAGTTGTTCCAGACCCACTAGATCCATCAAGACCCTGGCTCGCTGCCTGACTGCATGCCGATTAATTCCGAGAGCCCTTTGAGGAAACGATGTCAGCAGAATATTTTCTGCCACCGACAGGGTATCAATCAGGCTTAATTCCTGAGATGCCAAGGCGATTCCTGCATCAAGCGCTGCCTTTCTAGAAGTGGGGGAGTAGGATTTACCGTCTAGCGCCATAGAACCAGAATCGGGGGGCAACAACCCACTGATAATATTAATCAATGTGGATTTACCGGCTCCGTTTTCTCCCACCAGACCGTGGATACTCCCGGTCGAGATTTGCAAGGCAACCTGCTTCAATACCGGTGTGGCGAAGCTTTTATCGAGCCCTTCGATAGCTATGCGGGCAGTCACAATGGGTGCGATATCCTAATTTGCTTGCAGGGAAGCGGCAGTAACTAACTCCAGAGGAGTTTCACGGTCTTGAAGGACCGTGCCATTTGCCACTATTTCCAGCGCATACTCAATACCGAATATCGCTAGCTGGTCACCAAACTGGTCCACAGTGGCGGCCACTGCCCCGGATTCAATGAGTGGGTGTATAGCAGTGATATTGTCAAAACCGGCAATGGTAACTTTATGATCGAGCGCCGCCAGCCCCACAGCAGATGCAGCACCGAGGGCCATATTGTCATTAGCAGCGAGAATGACATCCAGCTCAGGGAACTGTGACAAAATCGCAGAAGTTAACTGTGCGGCTTTTGTTTGATCCCAATCACCACTTTGCAATGTCGCTACCTTCATGCCCGCTTGCGCAACTGCATCTTCGAAACCGGTCCTGCGTTGAATTGAATTGAACGCCGACGATATACCTTCGAGAATGGCAACCTCACTGCCCCTATCTAGCCCTTGCAGAACATAGTCGCCGACTAACTTCGCTCCCTCGCGATTGCTGGGGCCAATGAACGGAATCCGTAATTCATACTCGGCCAGTACTTCGGGTTCGAGGCGATTATCAATATTGATAACGACTATTCCCGTAGCTACGGCGCGAGCCAGAGCAGGTACAAGTGCCTTGGAATCGGCTGGAGCAATGACTATAGCTTGCACGCCAGAGCTAATCATCTGGTCAACCAGGCTTACTTGTTGTGCCAGATCGCTTTCGTTTCTAATGCCGTTGACTATTAGTTCGTATTGGTCGCTGTGTGCTGCCTGATGTGCCTCCGCTCCGTTTGCCATATTGACGAAAAATTCGTTAGCCAGAGACTTCATTACCAGAGCAACTTTCGGCTTGGTGGCAGCACCACCGTCTACAGTCGATGAATTTGTAGTCTCTTCCGATCCACACGCGGCAAGCAGAAATAGCACCGCAGCGCTTATCAACTTTTTCATCGTTCTCATTTCCAATTCCTGCCTCATACTTGCGCGTGAACTATGCAGTTAAGAATAGCATGGATCGATGGCTAACCTATTGTCAGACTATTCACTCTCAATCCAATTTTCTATGGGCAATAGAACTACCTGAACTGATCTATTGTTCAATCTCGTTGATGTAAGGCATGGAATCCTGAGCGCCAAGACGAGTTACTGAAATCGAAGCGACTCTACACGCAAAATCCATACTCTCAGGTAGACTGTTGCCGCTGGCCAGAGATACGGCCAAAGCTCCATTAAAGCAATCTCCCGCGGCAGTTGTATCAACGGCATCTACAGCTGGTGCAGAAATGAGACGGTCACTCCCACCGTTTGCCAGAAAAACACCTTTACTGCCAAGGGTAATGGAGACGTTTTCGGCGCCGGCTGCCAGCAGTTTACCTGCTGCCTGTCGAGCAGAATTCTCATCATGAACTCGGACTCCTGTGAGTATTTCAGCCTCGGATTCATTGGGAGTTAGCAAATACACACCTTTCATTATCGATGCAGGTAATTCTTGAGCAGGTGCCGGATCGAGAATCACCCGACAATTCTTTTTTCCCGCAAGAGCAATAGCTTTGGTCACCGTGGCCATTGAAATTTCTAACTGGAGTAAGACTATTGATGAGTCATCTATTGCGTTGAATGCCGCTTCGATGTGCGCGTCATTCAATGTACTGTTAGCACCCGGTGAGACAACGATGTGATTCTCTCCACTGCCGTCAACGCTTATCAGTGCTACTCCTGAATGTTGATGACTGTCACGACTGATAAATCTGCAGTCCATGCCTTCAGACTCCAATCTACTAACCGCGGTGTCACCGAAAATATCGGTGCCGAGATTGCCTACCATCGAAACTGCCGCGCCCAATCGAGCCGCTGCTACGGCCTGATTCCCGCCTTTGCCTCCGGCTGACATGAAAAAATCTCCGCCGATTACCGTTTGCCCAGGGGAAGGTAGTTGTTTAGTTTTTACTACCATGTCGGTGTTGATACTGCCGATTACGGTAATAGCAGTTGTAAAGCTTGTAATCACGAATGGACTCCTCTTATTATTCCCTCTAGAAACACACCGGGTAGGCCTTTGTCTCACGCTGGAGCTTACCCTACATCAATATTAGAATAGCGTAAATGGCAGTGCAGACCAGGCCGTACTGGAGATCAGCCAACAATTCATCGAGCTGAACAATGCAACGGCATGGCGTTTCCATTTAGAGTTTGAGAGAGGGATAAGACAGTGACAATACGAAATAGATTAAGAATACCTGGCTTGCATATTGCGGTGGTCAGCCTGCTGCTGTTTCCAGTGGCGGGATTTTCAGCGGAGAATACGGTTACTTTTTCTGAAGAAGCCCTTAGGGATAAGATCAAAGGGGCTTGGGCGGCGCAGACAATCGGCGTCACTTATGGCTTTCCTGTTGAGTTCAGGTTTAACAGTACGCGGGTGCCTGATGATCACGAGTTGCTCTGGTACGATGGTTACCTATTCAAAACCATGGATGAAATTCCTGGTGTCTACGATGACATCTATATGGACCTTACTTTTGTCCAGGTATTTGAAGACGAAGGCATTGAAGCGCCTGCTCAGTCATTTGCTAACGCCTTTGCAAACGCTGACTATAGTCTCTGGTTTGCCAACCAGGTAGCCCGCTACAACGTGTTAGATGGCATCAGCCCGCCTCAGTCTGGGCACTGGATGAATAATCCAGCTGCTGACGATATCGATTTCCAGATTGAAGCAGACTTTGCCGGCATCATGGCTCCAGGTATGGTGAATAGCGCCATAGAAATCAGCGACAGAGTCGGCCACATCATGAACTACGGTGATGGTTGGTACGGTGGTGTGTACATTGCCTCAATGTATTCCCTGGCCTTTGTCAACGATGACATAGAAGGCATTGTCAAAGAAGCATTGGAAGTAATTCCAACTCAGAGTGATTTCTACAAAATCATAAGCGATGTCATCGCCCTGCATGAAGAGAATCCAGACGACTGGAAGTTTGCCTGGCAGGGTATTCATGATAAATGGTCCGACACCGATCTGGGCCCGAGAGGTCTGATGTCACCTTTTAATATAGATGCGAAAATTAACGCTGCCTGGGTCGTTCTCGGTTTGCTATACGGCGATGGTGATTTTTCGCGGACGCTGGAGATTGCCACCAGAGCCGGTGACGATGCGGATTGCAATCCAGCCTCAGCAGCCGGCATTCTCGGTACTATCTATGGCTACAGCGGCATCCCTGATTTTTGGAAGCAAGGACTGGCAGAAATTGAATCGATGGATTTTGCCTATACTACGATTTCCTTGGACGACGCCTATGACATGTCTTACCGCCATGCCCTTCAGTTGATTGAACGCGAGGGTGGTTCAATTAGTGGCGATAACATTACCATTCAGCTTCAAGATGCCGAGACAGTTCCTTTCGAAGACTCATTTGAAAATCATTATCCCAAACAGCGGCTCGCACTTAGTGACAGCAATAACCCCAGTGGCGACGATCAACTCATCCTCACAGATTCATACAGTTTCGATTTTGATGGTGTCGGTTACGCTCTTTTGGGCACCGCGGTGGCTGATGGTGAACTCGATTATGTGTTTGAGGCGGATATCTATATCGACGACACACTAGTTGAAACTGTCAGCTGGCCAACGCAATTCACAAAGCGTCGTTTCTATTTGGCCTGGAAGTATGCTCTGGTTGATGGTGAGCACACCGTGGAATTGAGGTTAAAGAATCCAAGTGATGTTGGTCGAGTTGAATTGGATAATGTGGTGATTTATGGCGATGAAATAGTGCCTGATGAATAGATCGCCTTGGCGGCTAAAGGGTCTAGTCCTAAACAAAACGCGGCATTGGCTTCAAAACCCTGTCATCTGCCCAGGCCTTGATCGAAGCAACTTAAAGCGGTGAAAGCCCAGCTCTTGCAGATAGTCAAGATCGAAATCCATCATGCCCAGTATATCCCTGGGCTTCAAGGATTGAGAACACTTCCAGAGGCTGGTGTCACCCTCTTTGTTGGCTTTCGAAACGCCGGTATAGCAAATTTTAGAGGGACAGGTCATGGCACAGCCGGCGTTGGCGAATAACATGATACGTTCCTTCTCAGGAAGCGAGAGAAGTAATGCTTCGTCCTCATTTGCTTCCATTGGAAGAATGACTGTATCGTAAATGCTATAAGCCTTCTCTACCTTCTTCAGCGTGTTTATGTTCTTAATGACACTTGCTTCGACACGGTAATTCGGGAAATCGCGCCTCACCCACTTGGCTAAATCATCGTTGGTGATAATTACCGAGTTGCCTGGTCGGTAGTGTTTCTCCAGGATGGTGGATACCCACTTTAATGTGCCTATGGAGAAATTGGACAGGGTTGCCGCCATCTACGGTCCTGATGAAAACCTGGACTATCAGCTGACTAATCCTCCAGAATTTCGCCCCGCCACTGCATACTTCTCAGGTTCCGGTGGTCTCTCCTCCACAATTCATGACTGCTTTCGGCTACAACAGATGATTTTGAATGGAGGCGAATTTGAAGGTCGGCGTTACCTTAGCCCCACCACTATCAACCTGATGATCTCCAACCACATCGGTGACAATCTGGTGACACTAAAAGGACCAGGCTATGGTTTCGGGCTGGGTTATACCATGGTTACCGACGTCGGTATCGCCCGCGAACCCAATTCCCGCGGAACCGCGAGTTGGGGAGGGGCTTTCGGCACCATGTTCTTTCTTAATCCAGAAGAAGACATGCTTTCGATCATCATGATACAACTGCGCCCCTACAGCCACTTGCGCTATCGTGAAATTTTCGGCGGCCTCACCATGCAGGCGATAACCCGTAGCTGGAAGGATCGGTCCAATTACAAGATACGGGCTACGAATTTTTAGAAGACTACAGGGGACACTCACAACTTAAGACTGTGAAAAGTGCATAGCGCATCGATATGTAGATACAGGCCTATTGGCCATTGATCGAGTAGACCAACAGCACATTCCCCGGTGCTTCGGCCCACTTTTCATAGCCGGAGGTGATAAAGACCTGGCCATTCATTATGACCGGTCCGTCTGATTCGATGGAGCCACCTCTTGCTTCGATCCCATTTCGTGTACCGAAGCTCTGTCGTGTATTGGTTTCCCAGAGTGTGGCGCCGTTATTGGCATCGAAAGCACGCAAGATACCATCTAGTCCGCCGGCAAATACGAGGTCGGCTGTACTACTGACCGCAGCGGAAATTCCCTGCCAACAAAGGAAGCGACTTTCTTCACACTTATCTGGCAGATCATTGCGCCACAGCACTTCTCCAGTGCTGAGATTTAGCGCGTGGATACCCGGATGACCGGGACCGACATTGTAGGGATTATTGGTTGGCAAATCTGAAACACCAACGAAGAGCTTCTCGCCGTTAGTGCTCATTCCGTAGTGTATGCCCCCCATTGTGCCACCACTTCCAGCACGTTGTTCCCAAACCAGCTCACCATTATTTGCAGGATCCAGGGCATAGACCATGCCGGATTTTTGACCCACCAGAATGAGTTCACGGCCGCTTTCATCCCGGGCCAATATGGGAGAGGCACCAATATCATAATCGGGTCCGTCTTCTTCGGGACAGTTTGGAGTCCCTCTTGAGCAGGCCCCATTCCAGGCATCGTCCTTGGTGAGTTGAGAGGCCCAAATAATTCTGCCATTCGACATATCCATGGCCAATACGGCATCGCTGTAATCATTTGCCGGTGATGAATAGTTTTCACCGGTGCCAACGTAAACTAGATTGCGCTCGGCATCGATAGTCGGGCTCGACCAGATAGGCGCGCCAGATGGACCAAACTGCTGTATGCCAGCAGTACTCACGATAGTGGGTCGAGGTTCATCGGTGGTATAAGTGCGCCACAATTCTTCGCCACTGCTAATACTGAATGCAACCAGTGCACCCCGAAACGAACAACAGGGATACCCGACTCTGGCGGCCAGAAGCACCTCCAATGAGGAGACAGGGACGATCAGTGTGTCTTCATGGGCAATAACTGACCCGGTGATGGTTGCTTGAGGATGATCATGAACTTCTCGCTTCCAAATCAGCTCTCCAGTCTGTGCATTTACTGCATAGGCACTCGCGGCGAAATCCCCGAACAACAGAGTTTCAGGTACTCCTTGATCATTGGTATCGACATAAATAGCACCACGCACTTCTGCATCGGCGCTGAAGGTCCACCAGGGGCAACCGCTTGTATTATCAAGCGCATAAATAGTCCCTTCCTGACTTCCTATGAAAGTGACTTCCGGAGTGACCACCGGCTGTGATCGCGATCGGGTTGCTTCGGGAAACGCAAACGCCCATTTGAGTTCTAATTGACCGACATTATTCTTGTTGAGAATTGATTCGCTGGCCTGATGACGCGTATTCCCAGATTCACCACCCCAGCCGTTCCATGCCACAGGCTGGCTTAATGTAAGAGATGAATCCAGACTCGATTCGCAGTTAAAGCTGATACTTTCTGTACGCGCTTCATCGAATCTCTCACCTGTAAGATAGTAGGCAACATTTCGTTTCTGTCCGCGAGTCAGTGACATTCCGGAAGTAGCCATAGATCCGAATTCCAACGCCTCTACAATACGTCGCGGTGTGTACAACTCGAACGCCGCTCGCTGCGGGGCTTCCAGCAAGGCTCCCTCATGACATTCAGCGCAAACTAGTTGATATTGCGTTTCTCCATCCGACAATTCCGCTTCATTCAGGACATCCTGAGAGAAGGCAAAAATGGGCGTAAAAAAGAGCAAGATGGCAGTAATTGATAATCTGGCAATTTTGGGTCGCATGCACTGTTCCATTAGTAGCTAGAATCTAGCATTGATTTTCCAATGTTTTCTTCTGGCAGAGCTTCCTGCCAATTGGTAATCAAACAAGAATTTGCTATTTTAGTCAAAGTGGCGAAGTTACCTACAGCATTATAGGCTAGCACTAAAGCAGATAGATTTAACGCATTATTGGAATTAGCTACTTCAGGAAATAACTTTTTATTAGGAACTAACTATGGATTTAGGCCTGTCAGGAAAAAAAGCCATTGTAACGGGCGGAAGCCGTGGCATAGGACATGCCATTTTACAAAATCTGGTAGATGAAGGCGTATCAGTCGCGACCTGTGCCCGTGGCGAGGAAGCACTCAACGCTGCGCTGGAGAAATGGCAGGCTCAAGGAGTAGATGCCTACGGTTCAGCTCTCGATGTGACTGATGGGGCTGCTTTTACAGATTGGCTTGAGAACTCGGTCGAAAGCCTTGGGGGAGTGGATGTATTTGTGAGCAATGTGACCACCAGAGTTCATTCACAAGGTGTTCAACGTTGGCAGGAGACTTTCGAAGTAGATTTACTGCAGCATGTAAATGCTACCGAAGCCTTACTACCGCATTTAAAAAACAGCAATGTGGGCTCTATCGTCTATATTGCTTCTATAGCCTCAATTATGAGTGCAAATATGCCTACCGAAACTGAATATGGTGCAATGAAGGCGGCGCTTATTTCCTACGCTTCCCAATTGGCAAACAAACTTGGTAAAGACAATATACGAGTTAATATTGTGTCACCAGGCCCTATTTATCACGAGGGTGGGTTTTGGGAAATGGTAAAGAATAAGCAACCCGATTTGTTTAAAAGAGCCGAGGCAGTTTCTGTATTCAACAGATTAGGCACTCCTCAGGAAGTGGCGAATGCAGTTGCCTTCCTTGCCAGTCCAGCAGCTTCGAATATTACTGGTGCAAATTTGCGAGTTGACGGCCTGGCTATTAAAACTGTCAATTTCTGAAACCAGTGGGAGTGGGCGGCACCCGACAAAAAACCAGGGAAAAATGAATCCAAAGTGTTAAAGAGAATTAAGAGAGGTGTATCTCCATGAAAAAAATTCAGGCCATCGGTTTGTCTGCAGCCCTGCTGCTTAGTACAAACGTACAGGCATGGGAAATCGATCCAGCGGCAACCATCATCGATTCACCCACTACCCTGATCGGCGTTAACCACATCGGCTTGTCGGTAAGAGACCTTGACCGCGCCCTGGCGTTCTACCAGAAGGCCAGCGGCTATGAAGTAATTTACCGTGAGATAGTCAGCAACAGTGCTGCTGCTGACAAACTGTTCGGTATGGAAGGGGTGGAATACGAAATCGCTGTATTGGAAGCGCCGAACATGTTGTTTGAGTTGATTGCTTTCAAGCACAACGCCGACAAGACGCCGACACGCATGCCGGTGCAGGGCCCGGGTATGACCCATACCTGTTTTCAATCTTCCACTGCAGACTCTGGTTATGATCGCTTTATTGCCGCCGGTATCGATATGCTCAGTCGTGGTGATGCGCCCATCGATCTGGCCGGAGCCGGCGTTACCTATGCCTACGGCTATGACCCGGAAGGCAATATGTTCGAGTTGGAACAGTTGGATGCTACCCTCCTGTCCGCCTCCACATCCATCAAGAACAAGTGGATAGAGGAGGGGCACTCCATGTGGATGACCCAGGTGGCTCTGGTCACCCATGACCTGGACCGGCTTACGGACTGGTATGAAAGAATCATGGCCTTCAAGCCCTACCGCGAAGGAGACTACGACGAGCACCCACGCATGATTGAAATAACGGATCACGACGGCCTGTCTCTGAAAGTCTCCTGGTTCCGTATGTACAACTCCTCCAAGACCCTGGAGTTCTGGGAATATCGTGAGCCAGTGACAGCGGCCCCCGTGGGCAAGCTCGGTGTCACCGATTTTGGCTACAGTTATTCTCTGGAAGTGGGCGATATCCAGGCAGAGTACGCGCGCATGAAAGAGATCGGTGTGGAATTCATCAGCGAACCGGTATTAATGGGCGAATTCTGGCAGGTCTATGCCAACGATGTGGACGGCAATGTGTTTGCCCTGCGCCAGTGGGTAGATGCAAACTCGCCCTGGTCGGTGCCCAACCTGGAAATGTAAAATTACACAGGCTTCACAGTCACAGTCAAACGCACAGCAAACATCAATTGCTCACCATAGGATTTTCAGATGACTATTCGATTTCAAAAACTACTTCTTTCCCTCATGGTTGCCTTGGGCATGCTTATTGGCAACTCAGTTCTCGCCCAGGATGTTACCGAACAAGTTGAGCATCGCTACGCCGATAACGATGGTGTACGCATACACTATGCGGTCATGGGCAGTGGTCCCTTGATTGTCATGATTCATGGCTTTCCCGATTACTGGTACACCTGGCGCCATCAAATGCTGGCGTTGGCGAACGATTACACTGTCGCCGCTCTGGACACCCGTGGCTATAACCTGAGTGACCAACCAGAGGGAGTAGAAAACTACACCCTAGAGATTCTGGTGGAAGATGTCGCCGCGGTGATTCGCGCCGAGGGTGAAGACAGTGCAAGGATTGTTGGTCATGACTGGGGTGGAGGCATCGCCTGGAGCTTTGCGGCCCTGAAACCGGAGATGACGGAGCGGCTAATTATCCTGAACTTGCCTCACCCGAGGGGGCTGGTAAGAGAGTTGGCGACCTTTGGCCAACAACACCAGAACTCAGCCTACGCACGAAACTTCCAGCAGAGCAATTCCCATGAAAACCTCAACGCTCAGGGACTGGCGGCTGCCCTGTCCGGCGGTGACCCGGACCTGCAGGCGCGCTATGCCGAAGCCTTCGGCCGTTCCAGCTTCGACTCCATGATGAATTACTACCGCGCCAACTATCCTCGCGATCCCTATACCTCAGGCGCATTTCTGGAATTGCCCGAAGTTCAGGCACCAGTCCTCCAGTTCCACGGCTTGACCGACACAGCCCTATTGCCCGATGCGCTCAATAACACCTGGGACTTCCTGGCATCTGATTGGACCCTGGTTACCATTCCCGGTGCCAGTCACTGGCCACACCATGACGTGCCAGACAAGGTCAGCAACATGATGAAAGCCTGGCTGGAGTTAGACTAAAAAGTATAAAAAAGCGGGCAGAGGGAATTGCTCTAAGCCTCTCCGGGCCACTTTCCGTAACAGGGGATAGGATTAATTGAGTTGCTACAGTGTGAAATAAACCTATCCCGAATTCCCTTCCTCATTTATATTCAAACATCTGCCCGAACAGACCAGTCCTGATTTAGGAGCTCCAAATGTTCAGATCTATGCTGCTAATCCCTCTTCTACTATTGTTATCTGCGTGCGAACGCTCGGAAACGCCCCCGCCTGTGATTCCCGACCAAGTCGGTGAGTCCTCGATATCAGATACCGCAATTGCCACGAGCGGGCCTTTCGACGTAGAAATTCAACAAGGCACCAATATGTCCGCCGCCGTATCACCCGACGGCACTCAGATCGTCTTCAGCATTCAAGGCACCCTATTTACTATGAATGTGGAAGGGGGTGAGGCGAGGGCAATTACTGATTACTACTTCGATGCACGGGAGCCGAGTTGGTCCCGCGATGGCAGATCGATTGTGTTTCATGGCTATCGAAATGGTAACTGGGACATCTGGCGAATAGATTCCGACGGAAATAATCCACAGGCAATGACAGACAACGCGTTTGATGACAGGGAACCGGCATACTCACCGTTAAACGATGACATCGTTTTCTCTTCTGATCGCAGTGGTAACTACGATCTCTGGATATTGGAAAATGGCACAGCTCGCCAGCTCACTGGCGAGGTTGAGAACGCCCATTCACCAAGCTGGTCTCCTGATGGCGCCAGCATCGCTTACGCCGTCGATGCGGGTAATCGTACCTCTGAAATTCGCACACTCGAACTAGCCGGTGGAGAAGCCGAGACTGAACTAGTGGAAGCGGGCGCGATCTCCGGCCTGGCATGGCGTCCCGATGGATCGGCGCTCAGTTATCAGATTCGCAGTGACAACCCGGAGACGGGTACTCATGCCGAGTTGAAACTGCTGGGACTCGATACTGACCTGAATGAAGTTCTCTCTGCGGGCAACGCCGATGTATTCCCATTTCGTGCTTCCTGGACGGCGGCGAATACCCTGGTGTATACGGCCAGTGGTGAAATCCGGCAACTGATAATCGATGAATCGGAAACGGTGATTCCGTTTGTTGCCAGTTTTCGATTGGATCGCGAACCGTACCAACGGCGGTCGCGAAATTACGACAGCAACGAACAGCAGGCGCTGGGTATCTCGGCACCAGCAATTTCCAACGATGGCAATTTAGTCGTGTTCTCCGCATTGGCAGATCTGTGGCTGATGGAAGTGAGCAGCGGCGAATTAACGCAAATAACCGACGACGCCTTTGCGGAACGGCACCCGGTGTTTTCGGTCGACGGGAACCAGGTGGCTTACTCCACCGATAGCGGCGGCACGCACGTGGTGTGGATTTATGACATCGCGAGGGAGCAGGCGGAAAAATTGGAGGGCGATATTTCGCTTTCCTATATGAAGTGGTCGCCAGACGGGGAGCGGCTCGCTGGATTTAGGTCCGGTGGCGGCGCCGGCTTGAGTGGTCGCATTACTGTGGTTGATATCGCAAGCGGCGAGCTACAACCGCTCTATCAAGCAATTCCGCCACAACCCATTTCCTGGAGTGCCGATGGCCAGCAGATCGCTACCACCGTGCTGACTCGTTATTCGACACGTTACCGGGAAGGCGTCTATACCTTGATGACGTTGAACGTTGAAACCGGTGAAACATTTAGCACTACTCCAACACCCCATCAGAGCATGACCTCGCTTGTGCTCGATGCTAATGGTGAGACGTTTACTTACGTTCAAGGCGCGCAGCTCTGGCGTGCCAGTATCGATGGTTCGGAAGAACCGGCCAGGCTAACCACGCGACTTACGGATGACCCTTCGTTTAGCAGCAATGGTGAATACGCTGTGTTCCTCAGCGGTGATAAGCTGATTCGCTTGTCTAATGCAACGGGAGAGCAACTTGACCTAACACCCAATCTCACTTACACACGCTCGAATCCTGCGGAGCAATGGGTGCTGCGGGTGGGTCGATTGTTTGATGGCGTGAACGACTCCTATCAGGAAGATGTGGACGTTGTGATTGCGGGCAGCCGCATTCAGGCGATCGAACCGCAGCGGGATCGTAATATGGAAGTTGTCGACATGTCGGACAGCACGGTTATACCGGGCTTGTTTGAGATGCATGGCCACATGGGTGAGTTAAGCGAACCCCAGGGTCGTCTCTGGTTATCTTTCGGTATTACTTCGGTGCGTGATCCCGGATCGAATCCTTACACTGCTAAGCAACGGCAGGAATCCTGGGATAGCGGCAATCAGATTGGACCGCGATCCCATATTACGGGTTATCTTGCCGACGGTAATCGCGTGTACTACTCCATCGCCGAAGGACTGGTGTCGCTTGACCATGTGGACCGTGCACTGGAACGCGCTCGACTATTAGGGCTCGACCTGATCAAGACTTATGTTCGCCTGCCCGATGACTGGCAGAAAGTGGTGCTGGATGCCGCCCACGAGATGGGTATTCCGACCTCCAGCCATGAAATTTTTCCGGCGGTAAGTCACGGCATGGATCATGTAGAACACTTTGGTGGTACCAGTCGGCGTGGCTATCAACCCAAAGTGTCAGGAACCGGGTTTATCTACGATGACGTGATCAATTTACTGGCCCAATCTCAGATGGGTATCACACCGACTCTGGTACTCGGCGGCTTTGCCACAATCGCGAGTCAGGATGATGATCTATTCGCTACACCTCAGTTCAACAGCTTCTACAGCCCCGATTTTCCTCGTCCCGCCAGGCCCACCGGAGCCTCGAGAGTAAGCGCGAACGGTCAGGCGCTCCGAGAAATGATGGATGCCGGTGTGTTGGTTGTCACGGGAACCGATGCACCCTTAATACCCATGGGCATAGGACTGCATGCTGAACTTCGTTTGTACGTGCGTGCGGGATTGTCACCCTTCGAGACACTGCGCGCCGCGACGTTTTCTTCAGCGACGGCGGCGGGCGTGATTCAGGATACGGGCACGCTTGAAGTTGGCAAACTTGCGGACATTGTCGTTATCGATGGAGATCCACTTAACGATATTAATGATGCTGACAATATAGTAATGACGGTGAAGAACGGCCGCGCATTTGCCTTGGAGTCGTTGCTGAACTAAATGGGGTCAGAGTAAAAATACAGTAGTTTGAGAGGCAGATTTAATCAAACTACTTTTACTCATTACTGTTCCACCTAGACTGAAGAAAAAGGCTCAAATCTCGACGAGTTGTTACAATGTAGTGCGATAACACACTGTAATAACAAGGAGATTTAAGCCTTTTTGCTTTGGTCAGAGTATGTCTAATACTTCGACCTTATTGGTCACCCCGCATAAAGCAGGCTGTAGCCATACTCCTGAGCTCGGGTTAGCGCCATTACTCCGGCGGAAACAAACCGTCCCGGAACGGCATTAGCTTTGAGTTCCTCATAAGCCGTACCCACTTCTGCACCAGTGGCGGCAGCAATCTGAGCTGCCAGGAACTGGGTCGCGGCATCACAAATGGCTATCTCTACGCCGAGTTCGAGCACACTGTCGATGGTGTTACCAAAATTTGGCAAGTTTACGCCGTAAGCTGTTGCGCGCATTAGATTGACTCGAGGTGCAGCATTGGTGTTGGGGTCTGCGATCTGCGTGACGGGATGGAAGATCTCACCATATTTCTCCCACATCGCATCATTGAAGGCGAAAGGAGTGGAGAAATGTCGGAGGCAGAGCACCATCGCCAGACTTGCAGCTTCACCTGCGTAGGCGGCGCGCGTGGCATTGGTGAGGTTGAAGGAATAGAGGAGTCCTTCAGCCCCACCTTTCCCGGTTGCTGTATCGATAAAAATCCGATGGTTGCCGGGCAGCTCGCCCATCCACGCGTCGATATCGTGGCGGGATGGTTGGAATCCGGAACCTCGAGTTTGGGCAGTAGCCGTCATTGGCGCCACTACGGCGGCACCGGCGATGGCGGCGCCTAATCCCATGATCATCGAGCGGCGGGTGTTAAGGTTGGCATCATTTTCTTGCATGGTTATTTTCCTCTTGTAATCAGAATGCTCTTAATGCAGATAGTTTTCACTCATAGAAGCCCCAAAAATCGAGGCTACTCTATTGTGGCTATAGGTGCCACAGGTATTGGGGAATTCGATACATTATGATCTCAGATGAATCACTTTTCTAAACCAAACTATAGTGGACTAGATAACAGGACCGGTGCTTGGGTAAATTGTTCGCAGATTTCCTAAATGGCGTTAGAGTAAAATACAGTATTTTTGTGACACTACAGTAAGAATAATAGTGATCTGACCCCATTTATTTCCATTCAATCCTCTTCATCACCTTCAGTAAATATCGTCGACAAGGTGCCGGACTCACCAAGGTTTCGGACCTCAACGAATCCTTCTATTCCGGTAACAGCACCCAGGATCTGCATCTGTCCGATAGTTTGTTCGTCGAATTGAGAAGCATGGGCTTGCATAGCAGCAACTCGTTGCTCTATTTGTCCGCGCACATTTACTATGTAGGTGATGTACTTATCCTCAACAGGGCTATATCGACTGCCGCCGCCAGCTTGCACTATCAGGTCATTTAGTGAGCGGGGGATGGCTACATGAAGTAAATTAGAAGCAATGCCAAGTCCATCAAATGCATGCTCTGCGATCTGGCTAATCGCCAGATGATCACGATGACCGTAATACCCATCGGGTCCGAAAGTAACTACGATTTGTGCTTGAGTCTGCCGCATTATGGACTCTACATCCGTAAGAATACTGTCCCAATTATCACGAACGAAACCGTCCGGGTATCTGAGGAACAGTGGCTCAGCGGACACATTCAATATTCTGGAAGCTTGTATCATCTCACTCTCTCGATGCCTGGCTAGAGCATCTCCTTCGAGACCTTGTCCGGTACGATCGCCACCAGCGTCGCCTGAGGTTGCATACACGAGCTGGATGCGTTTCCCATTCGCTGAAAGTTTAGTGAAGGTACCAGTCGCAAAGGTTTCATCATCGGGGTGTGCAAATACTGCAAGGATGTCAGCGGGTTCTAGTGATTCAATCATGTTTTGTTTCGAATCCTGCGCTGCTGAATCTGTGCTCGCAGCAAGCAAACAAGAGACGAGTATCAGTGCGGTCATTATTGATCTCAATTTGGTTCTCCTCGGTGGTAACGGAATGTGCTTGGCAAGAACAGTCACTCGTAAAAAATTGGATGCCTCAATGATAGTTGACTAATGGGGTCAGAGTGTATGATAGTGTCTGCAGAACTGGTACCGAAAGTTTCCCAGAGCAATCAAGGTTAGATGTTAGTTTAATTGTGCCAATTATCTGGTGTGTATTCTTAACTCAGAATTAATTGCGGCAGAAAGAATTCAGCCACCATCACCGGTTTTCGTTCAACGAAGAAGAGGCTACGTCGACCCCATCCCTGTCCTTGGAATGGCGTTATCTCCAATGAGCTGCGCACCAGATCGGGCTGCGTAAACAGATACTCTCCCAGGGGTCGATCGTTCAGTTCGAGTATTTTCGCCAGTGAACCCTCAAAGCTGTGCTCTGGAATCAGGGTATGAGCATTCACCCAGGGCACTCCATGCCCAAGCAGTGATACCTTGCGCGACCAGAATCGATGGGAACAGTCGAGTGGACCAAACTGTGCCAGCAGTTGGCTGTCCTTTACTGACGTCCACTGCTCTTCGTGGACCTGCACGGCAAATTCGCCATCACTCTTCCGAATGAGAGCCTGGGTTAGAGATCCAGGTTCCGTCAGCCAGCTTAGATAGGCATCAGGCGGCGAATACTGGCTGCGCTCTAAGGTTTCCCAACAGAGGTCAGCGTCGATAATGTCGGGGTATCTAAGATTAAGCATGGTGTGACAGCAAGAAAGGGGACGGAGGGATTATTTTTTAACCAGCTTTCCCACTGATCAAACTAAATCCCTCCGTCCCCTTGTTCTTTACTTTAGTGTTTTCCGATCTTCCCAGATCGAGTCACACTCTAGTGCGCTGAACTCTCTACAGCTGCTCCTGGCAACGCCATTGCCGTAAGCTTCGCTCCGGTTTGCAAGATAATGTACTGGTGTCCATCGTGCATCCAGGAACTCATGCCATAACGACTCTGCGCAGGCACTTCGATTCGACCCACTTCTTCTCCAGTCTGCTTATCGATGGCATAGAGAAGTACAGTCTCGCCGTCGCTGTCCATGCTTGAATAGACCAGCATGTTTGCCGTAGTCACCATCGATACTGCTCCGCCGGATCCTGTATCGCCTATATCTACCCCTTCCAAAGCGGGATTGTTGCGGATACGGTCAGGCGTTTCACCGGTTGGAATCTTGAATGCAATCTCACCGGTATTCATGTCGTAGGCAGTAATACTGGCATACGGTGGCTTAAAGTAAGGTAATCCGGATGCAAGACGCGGTGGTCGACTGCGCGGGCCGTTGGCATAGGCCGCAAAGGTCGTGCCGGTGGGCACATCGATACGTGCATCCGCCTCCTCGCCAGGAATAATCCGCTGCCAGCTACAGGCTTTGGAGGAGGGAACGTATAGAAATCCCGAAGTAGGATCTGCTACTGGAGGCGCATAAATATTTGCACCACCGCCATCACCCGGACACATAGCGGAACTTATCTTGCCTTCTGCATTTGACGCATGGATCGGCGGATTGAACAGGGGCCCCATCTTGTAATTGGCCATTACTTCAATCGCTTCTCTACGCAGCTCTGGAGTGAAGTCGATAAGGTCATCATTGCTAATGCCCTGCATTTCAAACGCAGGCGGCTTGGTTGGAAAAGGCTGCGTTGTGGCCAATTTCTCTCCGGGAACCTCTGAGGTCGGAACGTCACGGTACTCCATTGGCCATATCGGCTCACCGGTCATTCGGTCAAAGCTATAGACAAATCCCTGTTTGGTGACCTGAGAGACAGAAGGAACTTGTCCTCTACCCGGTATATTCAGGTCCAATAGAATCGGAGCTGCTGGATTGTCATAGTTCCACACATCGTGCTTCACCGTCTGAAAATGCCAACGACGCTCACCGGTTTCAGTATCCAGTGCTATTACGCTGGTGCCGAACAGACCGTCGCCCGGTCGAAAACCACCGTAATAATCGATTGTTGGTGGGTTTGTGGGGATATAGACAATATTGTTCTCGGGATCGGCCGTCAGCGGAGCCCAGGATGATATATCCCCGGTCCATTCCCAGGCATCGTTTTCCCAGGTTTCGTGACCGTATTCACCCGGCCGTGGAATCACATTAAATTTCCATTTGAATGCTCCAGTGACCCTGTCGTAGGCCAGAATATCGCCAGGAACATTCTCCACTCTTGCCTGCAAATACCCCTGCTCGGCTGAGTTGCCTACAATAATGGTGTCATTGACTACGATCGGCGGTGAAGACGTAGTGATATAGCCAGTCTCCAATGGAATACCTTCATCGGGGTCATAGGGATGCCCCAGGTTGGCGAGCATATCTACAACACCGGTTGGCGGAAATCCATCGACCGGCACCTGTCCACCAAATCCTTCCAAAGGCGCCCCGGTATCCGCATCCAGTGCTACCAGAAAGAAACCGGGAGTGGAGATGTAAACCACCCCTTTGCCATTAATCCGTGAGTAGGCTATGCCCTTACCATAAGAGGCACGCATGGAATATTCCCAACGACCGGTATTGGGCAAACGGTATGCCCAGAGAGTTTCTCCAGTCTTCGGATCGATCGCGACTACGTTTCTACGTGGCCCAGAAACTGTAAAGAGTTTTCCATCCACATAAGTAGGCGTGGAACGACCGCTATAGCCGTTAAAACTGGATCCATCCCATTCCCAGGCGACTTCCAGCTCACTGAAATTTTCAGCCGTAATTTCATCGGCAGGGGTGTAGCGAGTGTGGGCGTAGTCACCACCCAGGGTGTACCACTCGACTGTATCGTCGGTGACCAGATTCTGACTCAAGCCTATTTGAGGAATTAATCCCAAAAGGGCTGTCAGACAGCTCAAGTGAGCTAGTTTCCTGGTTTTTGAACCGGACTTTATTGAAAAACGTGCTTTCATCGTTGTTGCCTCTTTAAAACGCAAGATACAGGGGGAATACTATAGGGAGTACAAGTAGAATTAAAGGGGCCTTATCGTTTTAGCGCAGCCGACCTGATCCTTTTTGATTCGGCACCCGGCACCAATTCGGCGCAATTTCTTCTTGAAAAATGACAATAACAGAGTAGCTTGGTGGAATGATTGCTCAGCTACACATCGAGAACGCGATGTGATGGGGGTTTACATGAATAATCGATTCCTGGCAGTGCTGATTCTGGCCATGAGCAGCTTGTTTATTAGCACGGCCGGCGTCGCGCAATCGTCCGATATTCCGCGCACCGAGTATGGTCTCCCCGATTTCCAGGGTACCTACACCTTCAGAACCATTACGCCATTGAACCGCCCGAATGAACTGGCGGATAAGGAAACGCTGACTGAGGAGGAAGCCCTGGAGTGGCAGTCGTTTGAGAATCGACGCCAGAACCGGGATCTGATTATCGATTCGGTGGGCGGCGCCGGTTACCCGCCCGGCGTGATTTCCTATAACGAGTTCTGGTATGAGCGCGGCGTGGAGACCGTCTCCGATCGCCGAACCTCACTGATTTATGATCCACCCAATGGCCGAGTACCACCGCTGAACGCGGCCGGGCGCGAGCGCAACGCCGAAATAGCCGAGATGCGCAGGCTGAGTATCGGTCCCGAGGCCCGCACCTTGAATGATCGCTGCATCCTGAACGCACGCACTGGTCCACCGATGGTGTCCGGCTCGTACAACAATAATATGCAGCTCGTACAGACCAGAGATCACATCGTCATCCTCAGTGAGATGATTCACCACGCGCGGATTATCCGGCTGGATAGTGAGCACCATACCAAGCAGCTCAAGTGGACAGGCGATTCCGTTGCTCATTGGGAGGGCGACACCCTGGTCATCAACACGCAAAATTACTATTACCACTTCGGCTGGAGAGGAACCTCACAACAACTGAAAGTGGAAGAGCGTTTCAACTGGATCGATGAAAACACCCTGGATTACGATTTCACCGTCGAAGATCCGCTGTCATGGGATGTGAGTTGGTCTGCAAAACTCCCCATGCGCCGCATCGAAGACCCGATTTACGAATATGCCTGCCATGAAGGCAACCATGGCCTCGCCGGAATCCTGGCAGGCTGGAGACGCTACGAGTCGATGGGCATGAATGGTGACGGTACACCCAAGGAGTGAAATTGGGGTAAATGTAAAAATAGCGAACTGTTCTTCAAAGATTACATTGAGACTGTAAATAGTTTGGGAAGATGGGGACACAAATAGGATAGTAAAAAAATCAAGTCGGGAAAGAATACAATATTTTGTTAAGGAGAGCTGTCGCTAATTTGCTATTTTATAAGTGCCCCCTAAGGATTGGCGGCACTCTTCAAGGGACAATCGATGGCCTCGGCTTGCTGATTGGAGCCTCTGGTCCGAACACCAAAATCATACCGGGTCATGGTGTAGTTTCAACACGAGAAGATGTCATCGCATTCAGAGACATGACTATCGAGTTGAGCGACCAGATCGCCGAGATGATTGAACGTGGCATGTCCTACGACCAGATAGCTGAAGCCAACCCAACCAGAGCGTACAATGATCGTTACGGAGATCCAGAGAGATTTCTGCGCGCGGTGTACGCGGAACTTGGAGGCGAAGAGTAATTCTTCCCCAAAGTTTTGCATTAAAGTAAGCGAATAGGTTGGCAGCACGTTCAGCTAATGCCTGAGTGTGCTCAGAACTACTGTATTTTTACTCTGACCCTATTTCTAAATGAGGTTGAATTACGATGAGCATCCACAGAATAGTAGTTCAGTCTCTATTTTCACTAAGCAGATTCAGGAATAGTCGGAAACTGCCAAAGGCTTCTGTGTTCGCAATCTGTATCGTGATATTTTTCTCAGGTTCTGCAAATGCTCAGGGCACACGATTGCTCCGACAACCCAGCATCAGTGAAAATAGCGTCGCCTTTGTTTACGGTGGTGATATCTGGGTATCGGTCTTGGGGCGTAGCAACGCTGTCCGTATAACTAGTACAGCCGCCGTAGAAAGTGATCCCCATTTTTCACCAGATGGGAACAGCATTGCTTTCACCTCTAACCGTACCGGTACGGCTTCAGTCTATGTTGTTCCTACTGAAGGCGGAACACCAACCCGGCTCACCTGGCATCCTAGTCCGGTTCAAACCAGGGGTTGGACAACTGATGGAACGCAGGTGCTCTATTCGACTGGTCGCGAGACCGCTCCGACTCCCCACAACCGACTTTGGACAGTGTCTGTCGAAGGAAGTGCGCCTACGCTTCTGGCTCGACAGTGGGGTAATAATGGATCTTTCTCTGCTGACGGAAATCAGATAGTTATCGATAGGGTGACGCGTTGGGATGAGGAGTGGCGAGCCTATCGAGGCGGGCAAAACACCCCGCTTGTAATTCTAGACCTGAACGATCTCTCTGAGACATTCATACCCAATGAATCAACGACAGATATTGAACCCATTTGGGTCGGCGATACGATTTACTTTCTCTCCGATAGAAGCTGGACGTCAAATGTCTGGGCTTATACGCCGGCAAATGGAAGCCTGAGGCAAGTGACCGACTATGAGGATATCGATATCAAGCAATTGGCAGGAAATAGCCAACGACTCGTTTTTGAAAGAGACGGTTTCCTGCATACATTGGATCCTCAATCCGGTGAGGCAGAACAGCTGGAGATCAATGTGCGGGGAGATTTTCCGTGGGCTGAAGTAAAATGGGAAGACGTCAGCGAGGATGTTCAGTCTACTTCGCTGTCTCCTACCGGAAAGCGCGCCATCCTGTCTGTTCGAGGCGAAGTGTTCACCGTCCCTGTGGAAAACGGCAACAGCCGCAACATCACCGAAAGTTCAGATGCTGCGGATCGCGCTCCTCTCTGGTCACCACTGGGTGATCAGATCGCCTGGTTCTCCGATGAGGGGGGTAGCGGTTATGAGCTGCTAATTGGTGATCAGGACGGATTGTCATTAAACGACAGAATTGCTATCGGCGAATCGAAGATGGCCTGGGAACCCGCCTGGTCTCCGGACGGTGAGTTAATTGCCTTTGTCGATGATGACGTGAGATTTAGAGTCATCGATCTCGCCTCAAAAACAATCTCTACGATCGATGTCGGCGGCACAAATCTGGAGCGCGGAGTCACCGGCTTAAACTGGTCGCCTGATTCTAACTGGTTGGCCTATTCAAAAACCGGTGCAAATGGCTTTCGTCAGATAATGGTATGGTCAAGAGAAGACGATGGCGTCAGAGGAATGACCAATCCACTAGCAGACGCTTTCTCTCCCACTTGGGATAGAGACAGAGAGCACTTCTATTTTCTGGCGAGCACCGATGTTGCGCTGGGAACGGGATGGGCGAATACCAGCGCAATGAATTCCAGGCCTGTCTATGGAGCCTACATAATCAATCTCACCGAAGAAGGTGATTCTCCTTTTAGGCCGCGCAGCGATGAAGAAGCCAAACCTGAAGAAGCGTTGGACGAGCAGGCAGATTCCGAGGAAGAATCCTCCAGCGCCGAAGAGGAGAGTGAACCTGTCATTGCTATTAGTTTCGACGATATCGAGCGTCGTACCATGGCGATGCCAATCCCAACTCGAAATTATCCTATGATGGTAAGTGGTCCAGCAGGCACAGTTTTCGTCGGCGAGCAGATGCCTAATAGCCGTAATATGAGGTTGCACAAGTTTAGTCTGGAGGATAGGGAATCAAAACAGTTTGTTGAGAATGTTAGTGATGTCTCTGTTTCGGCAGATGCTAATAAGATGCTTCTTAAGCAGGGTGATAATTGGCAACTTGCGGATACCACGGGTGCAGATGCTAGCGGCGGTGAAGCGGTAGCTATCAATCTCAGAATGCGCCTGGACCGTGAGGCCGAATGGAAACAAATCTTCAATGAAACCTGGCGTTATGAACGCGACTATTTTTACGATCCTGGATTACATGGGCGGGATTGGGATGACGTCTATGACAGATACTCCCCACTCGTCCCCTATATTAAGCATCGTTCTGATCTGACTTACGTGCTGGACCAGGTCAATGGAGAACTTTCGGTTGGTCATAGTTTTGTTCGTGGAGGAGACTTGCCTGAGGTCGAAGAATCCACCACGGGCTTACTGGGCGCTGATTTCGTTGCAGAACAGAATCGGTGGCAGATCGGTAGAATCTACACGTCCGAGAGTTGGAATCCTGATTTGACCGGACCGCTTGATCAGCCAGGCCTCAACATTGAAGAAGGGCACTATCTGGTGGGAGTTAATGGACGGGAACTCTTTGCCGGCGACAATCCTTACGAATTTCTGGATGGCACCGCTGGGCAGCAAACTGTGCTACATATAAATAGTAGTCCCAGTTTCCAAGATGCCTGGCAAGAAACAGTCGTCCCGATTCGAAGCGAGAATACGCTTCGTCAGCGTACCTGGGTTGAGGACAATCGCCGGCGGGTTGATGAATTGTCCGACGGTAAATTGGCTTACATCTGGGTACCCAATACCAGCAATCCTGGTCTTGTTTCATTCAACCGCTATTTCTTTGGCCAGCAGGATAAGCAAGGCGCTGTGATTGATGAGCGATTCAATGGCGGCGGCTTATTGGACGACTATATGGTTGATGTGATGGCTCGCAGTTTGAGAGCAGGTATAACCAATGAAGTACCCAATGGAGAAGCAATACGACTACCAGCAGGTATTCTTGGGCCCAAAGTACTATTAGTAAACGAAATGGCAGGTTCAGGAGGAGATTTCTTTCCCTGGATTTTCAGGCAGCAGGAAATAGGCCCTTTGATCGGCAGTACCACTTGGGGTGGTCTGGTTAAAAGTTCAGTGCATTATCAACTGGTGGACGGCGGCACCGTCACCGCGCCAGACAATGCGGTATTCGATCCAGCAAACGGGCAGTGGGTTGCAGAGAATATCGGCATTGCTCCAGATTACGAAGTGTTTCAGGACGCACAGTCACTGGAAAATGGCGAAGATCCCCAGTTACAACGAGCGGTATCCGAGGCGCTGAACATGTTAACCGAGCTGGGAGAAATACGAATTTCATCGCCGTCATTTCCAACTCCAGCGATTCAATGAACTTGAATCAGTAGGGATAGATTCATTTTTCTCAATTGAGGAATGAATCTGTCCCTATTTATAAAGCATCTCAGTATTCAGTTAACTACAATCACATTATTTTCAATCAGCTTCTGCCTGAATTGTTCGCCAACAGCAGAATCCTGTCGATATAGTACAGCCGGGGTTCCGATCGGCGCTGGAATATTTAACGCCACGTCTGCTCCTTCACTATTATATTCTTGACCTGTGATTGCGTGCACCCAAGTACCTTCGGGTAAGCGGATAGAAACCTCGTTCACACCCTCATCCAGCACAGGTGCAAACCACAGTTCACTACCTATCATGTACTGTTGGTACGATAAGGGCCAAAAGCTCTGCTCTTGTGGATAATGCAGAAAGGGATGGCGCACTAGCGGCCAGCCTTTGTCTGCGGCTTCTTCTACCAGCGTGCGGCGATAGTCATACCAGGCATTGTAGACATTGGAAAAACGCGCGATATGTTTAAGCGTTTCCTGATCCGTATCGAACTGATGGGCCCAGTTCGGCTTCAAGCCTTCATGGGTACGGAAGATAGCCTGAAAAGCACCCAGTTCAATCCAGCGCAGCATTAATTCCTTGCTTCGTCTTACCGACACAGGCGCACCCAGGTCATCACCGTCAATCGATAACCAACCGCCCACATCGCTGTGATTGAAAGCGAAGCCGGACAGGCCGCTGGTTAACAGAGCCGTCACCGATGTCTTGATGCCGTCGTAGTTATCCCAGTTAGAGGTTTGATCCCCCGCCCAGAACAGGGTGCTGGCGCCCGGGCTCCTGGTAAAAGCGGCGCGCATGAAAAACAGAGCCTCGTCTCCCTCACCGGCTTCTTCGATGGCCTCGCGATTCAGAGTTGCCCAGTATTCTGGATATCGATTGTGCGCTTCGGTGGGGCTTTCTCCTGAGTACAGCACAGCGTCTAGGGGTAAGGCTTCGCCAAAGTCAGCCATCCAGCCGGAGAGACCGACCCCCAGTAATTCGGTCTTTATAACATCCTTTAGCCACTCTCGGGCTTCGGGATTAGTGACATCGACAACGTAGGCTAAAAAGTTGGCTCCCCCTGTTGTGGCGAGGCTACCGTCAGTCCTTCTAATAAGAAAACCCTGATCCCGGGCTTCCTGAGAAAGGTTTCGCCGGTAATAATCTTTTTCAGCTTCTTCAAGTTCGTGCACATAAGGATTGATATAGCCCATGACACGAATGTCGTCTGCTCTAAGCGTACCGACCATGCCTTCCCAGCGGGCATAACGCACGTCGTCCAGCTCCCAGTTCCACCACAGTCGCTTGCCCTGAGCAACCTGACGCTGTCCTTGCCAATCCTGCATCCACATGGCTGACAAGGCCGCATTCTCATTTTTAAGTGAAGAGGCTGCAGCCAATATTCTATCCGTGCCGCCCTGGATTCCGAGAATGAGTCCTTTGGTTGACCATTCTGGCAATGCCCGCATACGCCCTGAGTAGCTGGTGAAGCGTTCAATAAGATCGAGTGGTGTTTCCCCGACGATTAATTGTGCGACCAGATGATTGGTATAGGCATCCATGGCGATCTGATTATCGTTGCGAAGATCTATGACTGAAAACTCTGCATTTTCCAGCATCAGTGATCGTAGGTCAGTTGTGATGAAATGCGGAATCGGCGCATAGGTGGAATACCATTCGCCAGCAGCACTTATACTTCTTGAGTCAAACCAGTCGGTGAGAGGTTGAGCGCCGCGAGAAAGGCCTTGCTCATCTACCATTATCGGTACGCGTTTTCCCTTAAAGTCAAACGCACTAAACTGCTCGCCAAAGCCGAATACTCGCTCTTCTGCATTGGATGCGAAGATCAAACCACTGCGTCCTATGGAGTCGTTTTCAATATTGAGATCAAACTGCAATTGTCCTGTGCCCACTTCTGAAAGAGTCAGGGTGTAGCCGACTTCACCAAGGGCTGAACAATCCAGAGCACCGGTAATTGCCAGAGAGCCATTGACGATTCTTCCATTCTCAACGCTATGGCCGGTACAAATCGCGGCGGTCTTCTCATTTAGATGGGAATAGCCCGTTCTAGGTTCTGCATCGACGCTAGCGACGGCAGCCATCACAAAAGAGCTGCCGGGAAGGCTTTGCCATTTTGCATCGCGCGAATTGGCAGTCGAAGAAACCACCAAGCGTGCATCAGCCAGATCGTTTCCTTGCCAGGATACGAGGAAATCCCCAACGCTATACTCCCAGGAGGAAAAACTGTCCCCTGTCGATACTAAAGCCTGCGTTGTTATGAGTGGTGCTTCTTCGTATTTTGCATAACCCGTGGTTAGCGCGAAAGACGACAAGATAAAAACAAGGGAACGGAAAATTTTCATACTACTAAGCCCTAAGACTGGTGATGCTAACACTCTGAAAATTTGACCTTAAGACGCAGTTCTATACGGCGTATCTGGCCAGACCTTCTTCGCTTAGGTTGCAACCAATACCTGGTCGATCAGTTAAGAGGAAATCACCATTTTCCCAAATAAATGGCTCGGTGATAATCTCGTTGAAGAAGCCACCCGATTTGTAAATGCTCTCCTGAATTAAAAAGTTAGGCACATTGGCGCAAAGTTGGATCGCTGCCGCGGTGATTAGTGGACCACCCCAGATATGCGGCGCCATGAGTACGTAATTGACCTCCGCCAGCGTTGCGATCTTCTTACATGCGGTAATACCTCCAGCACTGCCAAGATCCGGTTGAGCAAATGCGCAAGCGCCTTCAGCAAAAAGGTTTTGAAACTCATGGGGAGACACCAGACGTTCTCCCGTTGCGATTGGAATTGAAGTGGCACGTGCGATCTCACCCATCTCTTTATAATTCCGCGGCGGGCAAGGTTCTTCAAACCACAGGGGATCGTATGGCTCCATGCGTTTGGCCAAACGTTTGGCGGCAGACGGGGTGATTTGTCCGTGGGTGCCGATGAGGATATCGGCGCGAGTGCCAATTGCTTCACGAATAGCCCCACAGGCTCGTTCAGTATGTTCATATTCGGCCTGAGTTAACTCCCAAGGCGCGCCAGTTGCTCCACCGTCCTTCGATTGTGGGATTGGATCGAATTTTAAACCAGTAAAACCTTCATCAACCAGGCGAGCCGATTGCTCAGCCAGAGCGTCGGGTCTCGATGTCCAGTTGCGAATGGTTTCCCCCCCAGCCGCCATGTTCACCGTGTCGTAAATATAGGTGTAGGTACGAATGCGGTCGCGGTATGCACCACCAAGCAGGTTGTAAACAGCCGTATCGTAATGCTTGCCGACAATGTCCCAAAGCGCTGTATCGAAGGCGCTGATAATGCCAAACCTGGCATAGTCGGCATGCTGGTGCGTTAAACCTCTGACTAGGCGATGGTATAGCGTTTCTGGTTCAAGTGGATTCCTGCCTTCCAGATAGCGCGCGAAGGCTTCCTGGATCATCAATTTATAACTGCCTTCCATACCGCCAAAGGCACCCAGTACGGCGGTTTCTCCCCAGCCAACTAGCCCGGTGTCGGTTTCCAGTTTCACGAAGAACCAGGTACCTCCTCCCCATTGTGGAGGAGGGGTTCTGATAACAAAGGGCGTCACCTTGGTAAGCTTGGGTGCTGAGTTGGTGCTGGTGACTGTTCGGCGTTGATTTGACGTTTGGCCAAGAGCTGACTGGAGCGGCAGTGCCATTGTTGCCAGACCAGCTGCTTTCAAAAAATTCCGACGATTTCTATTGCTTGTCATTGCTATTACCTTTTATTTGTCGCGGAGCAGTTCTACGGGGATTGATTAGTTAACAATACTACCATTTCGGCTGCTTGCTCAACATAAGTTACCTAGGAATCAAGGTTGGAGCAATTTGATTGGCGTTGGAGTTTCGCCGGCAAAGCAAACTTTGTTCGAATCTAACAATAGTTTCTTGCTGCCAACTGAATTTGTTCAACACGCAGGGCATGTGAGAGTAAGATAATTGAGTGGGTGCCCAGAGGCGGACCAATTCGCAGGAGCGAATTGGGATAGCCGAAGGCTGGGCGTAGTCCAAGCCCATGGAAGGGCGAGTCAATCGAACCGCCAACGCGTTAAAGTAGAAGGGCTGTGTCGATGACCAGTAAAAGGGATTAGATCAATCCCAGGTTGATGGCTCGCAGTACCGCCTGGGTTCGATCCCTCACCCCCAGTTTATCCAGAATCGAAGACACCTGGTTTTTAACGGTTCCCTCTGACTTATTAACGGCGAGGGATATTTCACGATTGCTATAACCGCAAGACATCAAGCGCAATACTTCCAGCTCCTTTGGTGATAGCTCTTCGGTGGGTTGCGGCTCACTCTGACCCGAGCGGAGACCGGAGAGTCCCTTAATAATGCGCTCGGTAATTGCCGGTTGTACCAGGGTTTCTCCCTGCTGTACTTTTTCGATGGCTTGAACCAGGCTCTCCAGCGATACGTCTTTCAGCAGAAATCCCCTGGCACCTCCCTGCATGCCTTCTAGTACCAGTTGGTGATCGTCGAAGGTGGTGAGGATGATAGTGGGTACCGACACGCCTTTTTCGTTCATGGCATGTAAGGCTTCGATCCCTGTCATCTTGGGCATGCGAATGTCCAACAACAAGACGTCAGGTTGAAAACGTTCCAAGCCGGCGATAACTTCCGAGCCATCCTCTACCTGGCCCACCACTTCGATGTTGTCGCTTATCTCTAACAGATTGCAGATGCCCTAGCGTACCAGGTTTTGATCGTCAGCCAGCATTACCCTGATTTTCATCAACCGGTTTCCGTCAACAATTCTACTCTCAGAGTAAAACCCTGCTTCACCTGCTACCAGGATATCTGTCCACCAATTGCACCGACGCGCTCGGTCATGCCCTTGAGTCCATTACCCGGTTCGATTTCTTCACCCGGTTTGCCATTGTCAGTTACAGTGAGTACACATTTGTCACCATCCAGCCCAATCGCAATTTGACATTTTGTTGCATCACTGTGCCGTAGTACGTTTGTTATCCCCTCCTGAGTACAGCGCAGTAAAGCATCTGCCAGCTCGACATTTCTTATCGGGGGTGCGGTGGAAAAATCAACATCGATCTCCAGTGTTGGAATACCAGCAACCAGTTTGCCAATGGATTGTTGAAGATCGATTACATCATCCTCCCGCAGTTCACCAACTGCGGTGCGAATTTCGCTGAGCAGCAACTTGGCCAGGGCCAGGGACAATTCGACTTTTTCACGGCCCTCGCCTTCTGTCTTGTGATTGGCCACTTCCAGGTTGAGTATCAATGCTGTCATGTGGTGACCCAGGATGTCATGCAGGTCTCTGGCTATTCTTACACGCTCACTTTGAGCCGAGGTCTGGGAGAGCAATTCGCGAGTAGCGACTAATTCCCGATTGAGTGCTCCGGTTTCCTCTCGAAGTTCCCGTTCACGAATTGTTCGTTGGGTAGTGCTAAGTGCAAACACCTGGAACAATCCGAACATGGCAGAAATGACCAATGCATCGAGAGTCTCGGTGCCGCCCCGATGATATAGCTGACTCGCGGTGAGGATGGCGATACTACCCAGTAACAACCAGGTGGCACGTTTCAATCCATAGAATTCCGCAGCCTGCACCATCCAGACAATGCTGAGGATTGCGACCAATGAATTATTGACCAGGAAGTACAGCGCCACGATACACACTGCTTGAGTCCAGAACAGATCCGGTCTATTACACGGAGCCCTGGCGCGGTGAATTCTCATTTATCCGAGATGATAGTGGTCATATCTACGAATATGCCTGTCATGAAGGTAATTACAGCATGGTGGGCGCACTTCGTGGTGCTCGCGCCCAGGAAGCAAGGGCTGAGAGGGGGGAGCAGAACTGATGGTTAATAGGGACAGATCTATTTTTGAACGTAGCAGCTCATTCACCTTCATCTGCGATTTTTGTTTAACTCAGCTTGACGGTCCTTCTACATGGAAAAGCTTATTGTAGATGCTCCACTTATCGCCGTCTTTTATGAAAGATAATGTGTCTAAGAAATTCTTACCCAGATAATCATCCCGTACCCGGGCTACGGCTGTATTGCCTGCGATTTCAATTGACAGAATATCAGCCAGAAGCGTTTCGCCTTTTTCCTTTGGTGATGGGAGTTGACTCCCAACAAGATTCGCAAAATCGGCCACTGTCATCTCACGAAGACTATCTTCCACATATCCTGTTATTTTTGCACTAGGGTGAAATGCCGCGTGGACCTTCTCGGTACTTGATTCGTTCATACAGTCAAAGTATGTCTGAATAGTATTCCTTATTTGATTCTCATCACTCATTGGTACAACTCCAAAAATATATCAAATTAGCTTACCAAGTGTGGCGCTACTTCTTTGAGTATAGGGTGGATTTCGATAAATCCTTCCCGCATCGCAGCGAGCGCCGTGTCTATGTCGCTCTCCGATAGAGGCGTTGATATCCTCAACGCCATCAAATTCTCGAGTGTGCGTACTCCCTTATTCATGAGCGAGCGACGATACAGTGCCATGGCTTGCTGCAGTCCCGGTGCGTTGGCATTCGTCGCATAGACTACCGGATCCACTACTTCATCGTCGGTGGTCAGGTGAACACTCTGATGATTGCCGTATCCGATCACCTGGCCATGGATTCCCAAATCTTTGAGAATGCTTCTTATGCCTGTTGCCAGTAATTCGCCGTTGCCATTAATCCGCGCAATTTCATCGGCTGTCATTAGTTTGAGACAGGCCGTGCTGGCTGCAACACTCATCGGGTCACCGGTGTGAGCGGCGATGGCTGCGATTCTAATTTGTTCCTTCTGACTGAACAGTTTCATGACATCATCGCGGCCACCTATGAGCCCCATCGGCAGGCCGCCACCGATGCCCTTGCCATAGCAGCACAAATCGGGCTCTACATTGTACAAGTCTCCGGTTCCTCCATGAGCAAGCCAAAAATTTACAATCTCATCGAAGATGAGAACGATGCCGTATTTTGAGCATATCTCCCTTAGGAAGGTCAGGTATCCGTCTTTAGGAGGGATGGTGCCGCCGCTCTGAACTCCTTCGGTGAGTACGGCCGCTAACTCGTCTTTGTTTTCGCGGATAACTTTCTCGGTGAGCTCTTTGTCGTTCCATTGAGTCATCAGCACATTGTCCAAGGTATTCTTGGGCAATCCGCGAAAGCCATTGGGTAGCCGCGGGTTAGGCGGAACAGCCAAGGCGTCGTCGTACGTGCCGTTATATCCCCCCCGTATCTTCAGAATTTTGTCTCTACCGGTGAAGGCTCTGGCCGCTCGTATGGCCCACATGAAGGACTGTGACCCACCCAATGTAAACCACACCTTGTCCACCGAGGGCACGCGTTTACACATCATTTCTGCCAAGACATCTCTACCGATATCGGCTTGAAACGAAACCAGACCCTTCGGCACCTGCGCTTGAACCGCTGCCGCTACCTTTGGGTGATTGTGTCCAATGATACAAGTCATACCCAAAACCAGATCAATATAACGATTACCATCGACATCGAATACATAGCTTCCGTCCACACGTTCGCCATAGGGGGGATAGGTACCGGTAGAGTGAGACCTCAGTGCGCCACCGGGTATGTATTTGTCTGCTTGCTCGCACAACTCTCGGGACTTGGGAGTCTTGCTACGCCATATTGCTTCAACTTCATTCTCATATTTGGCAAGAAGTTCTTCTCCTTTGGACATGACTCAATCTCTCTCTTGCTTCTAAAGCTCAGTGTGTTTTTGGGAATGACATAACCAGAAAAAATAACGGACGGATAAAGCAATGATGATAGCAGCTAGTGGGTGTCTTTACAGACTCACTCAACCTTGATGCATTGAGTTTTGCTAAACAATTTTCAAACTGCTGCAGCCTTTATCTCCGTCTACCCACTCTCGGCCACGCTATTGTTCCATTCCGAATTAGGCGTGCTAGTATCGTTGCCGGCTAACATTATTATACGATAATTATAATAACGATTATGGAGGAGTAGTGTTGAAGTGAATGTTGAGCGTAGTGACGAAACTAAGCAAGACAAGGTTCCTATTTCGCTAGCTGGGAAGCTGTCTTTTGGTGTAGGCACTGTTGGAGAGGCCATATTTGGCGGTCTTTTTGGTGGCTTCATCATGATCTTCTACAACCAGGCTATTGGGCTGTCCAATACTCTCATCGGCACCGCCGTTATGTTGGCCTTAATCGGAGATGCCATTTCCGACCCGGTTATCGGTATCATTTCCGACCGCTGGCGATCCAAATATGGACGTCGTCATCCCTTTCTGATCGCCGCGCCAATTCCCATGGTGCTGTCGATTTACTGTATTTTTAATCCGCCAGAAGCGCTGACCGCGGGCGCGGAAGGCCCTACGCAGATGGGTCTGTTTGCCTGGCTTTGCGTTTGGACTATCCTCAGTCGAGTCTTCTTGACGCTCTACCATGTGCCACATCTGGCACTCGGTGGTGAGATGAGCAAAGACCAACATACCCGCTCCCAACTCTTCGGTTTCAACACCTTTTTTAGCTTTGGAACCCTTGCGATTTTCTCGTTCGCCGCCTTTCGAGTTTTCTTCGCCGGTGAGCGGGTGCGGGAATCTGATGGTGAGCTGGTGCCAGGCCATCTGGATGCAGCAGCCTACGATCCGCTGATTTTCACCGCCGCTGTTATTATATTGTTTGCCATTTGGACCAGCGCTGCCGGCACCTGGCGCTACATTCCTAATCTGTCCGCACCCGCTTCCAATGCACAGCGCTTGTCTCCGATAACGCTGCTTAAGTTTGTTATGGGGACATTGAACAATCGCAATTACCTGGTGATAGTGATCGGTTATTTCTTTTTTATGTTGACCAGCGGCATATTCGATACGGTGGAACTGTTCTTATTCACCTACTATTGGGAATTAATACCAGAGCAGATAGGATGGATGAGACTGGTGGGCGCGCCATCGGCCATGGGGGGAGCACTGTTAGCGCCCATCCTGATGCAAAACTTTGATCGGAAACCGGTGATGATGTATTCCATTGCTGGTGCGGTGATCTTCGCGCAATTGGCCGTCGACATGCGCCTGCTTGGCCTAATGGTTGGAAACGACAGTCCGGCACTGTTACCCATTCTGCTGATAATGCGCGCCGGATTCGCCGGCTCCCTGGGAGTGATCACGGTAGTAACCTTGTCCATGATCGGTGACATCATCGATGAGAATGAATTGCGAACCGGGAATCGAGAGGAAGGGCTTTATTATTCGGCGAGAGCCTTCTTCGCCAAGGCGTCAAATTCATTCGGCATCTTCTTTGCGGGCATACTACTGGATACCTATATCCGCATGCCCACCGGTGCCATACCGGGAGAGCTTGAGAGTGACATCTTGCTGCGCCTTGGCATTGTTGCCGGGCCAGTGATGGCAATGGCGGCGGTTATTGCTGTTTTTATTTATAGCAAGTACGACCTTAACCGGGAACGGCATCAGGAAATCACGAGCTTGTTGCAACAGAAGAGACAGTCAGGTGAGCAAGGCGGCTTGGCAGAAGCTTCCCCATGACTGACCAGCAGGGGCAACTGAATTGACTAAGCCTTCAACCGTTATCGGTCTGAACCACATCGGCCTCTCGGTGAGCGACCTGGAGGCGTCAGTTTCTCTCTCCACAGAGGGCGCATCCGTTGAAGTGGACCAATCCAGGATTTTAGGCAATTCCGCCGCAGAGATGGCGAGCGGGTTTTCCAGTAGCGAAACCTGCCTGTCTTATCGAGGATCAAATCGAAGACAAGGACTGGATTGCCAAAGTGATAATCCTTACCAAGAAGGAATTACCCAAACCAAGGTCGCGTAAAAAGAAGGCAAAGATAAAAACCATCAACAATAAATAGCAGACATAGAATTTACCGTGGAGAGAGTCGTGTCCGATCAGAAGAAATTTCCCCTGTTGGCCATTGGGCTGAGCATTATCCTGTTTATATTTCATCATCTGGTTTTGCTGCCGCCAACAGCAAAACCTGCCACGGCACCCGACGATGAGTTTTCCGCCGAGCGGGCTTATGCGGTTCTTTCCACCCTGCTTGCCGAGGGCGTGCCTCACCCGGTTGGCTCGTCGCAGAACAAAATTGTTCGCCAGCGAATCATCGATGAGTTAAATCGCCTGGGCATTGCCTACGAAGAACAAAACACCTGGACCTGTGGATTAATCTTTACGGCCTGCGCCTATGTTGAAAACATCATCGGTATTATTCCCGGTCACAGTGAAGGCAACGCCATTGCCCTGATGGCTCACTATGATTCTGTGCCCATGGCGCCCGGTGCCGGCGACGACGGCGCGGGAGTCGCGGCCATTCTGGAAAGTGCCAGAGCGCTGGTGAATGAAGCACCGTTTGAGCATCCGATCTTCCTGGTCATAACCGACTCTGAAGAGATGGGCCTGCTTGGGGCTGCGGCTTTTTATCATCATCATCCACGTGGACAGGAGATCGGCGTGGTACTGGATTTCGAAGGCAGTGGTACTACCGGTACCAGCCTGGTGCTGCGCACCTCCGAAGCGAATGAATTGTTGATCAATACACTGGTCGAACAGACCTCGAGTCCTTACGGATTTTCGTTTGCGGCCGAGATCTTCAAGCGCATGCCGAACGATACCGATTTCAGTGTGCCCCTGAGCCTTGGGATACCGGGAATCGATTTTGCGTTCGCGGGCGAGCGAAATCATTACCACACGCCGAATGACAATCTGGAAAACATTGATCTGCGAACCATTCAGCACCACGGGGAAAACATGTTGCCACTGGTGCGTGCACTGGCCGATGCTGACCTTTCGGATATGGGTGGGCGGCTTGTCTATGGCACTCTTTACCATATCTGGCTGCAGTGGCTTAGCGATTACAGCATTTACCTTGTCCTGCTAAGTGCCGCTCTGTTGATTTTTGCCAGCACACGACTGAAGCCAAGCATCAAGGGAGTCTCCCTCGGTTTTGTTTTCAGTATAGGCATTATCGGCAGCAGCAGCGGGCTTGCCTTCGGCGCCTTTCAGTTAATACAGACAACCCTGGGTACCAGCTTCGCCTGGCCCGCTTATGATTTGCCTTATCGACTCGTCCTGCTCTTTTCCACCCTCGGCGGTGGCTTGCTGTTAATCGCCGCGGCTAATCGTCGTGTGTCACAGTTGGATCAGCTTTTTGCTGCCTGGCTGCTGTGGTTGCTGTTATCACTGTTACTGGTCGTGTACTTGCCCGACGCGGCGAATGTTTTGCTGCTGCCTACACTCGCTGCTGCCTTTTTTATCGCCGCGGCTGGACTGGTGGATGAGCGGACGCGTCCCTGGTTGTTTCTGTTGACCTTGCCAGTGGCAATACCTTCCACCCTGTCTTTGGTTTATCCACTAGAACAGAGTCAGGGTTATCAGCTGATCATGGCAACCTATCCTTTTATTACACTGTTTCTGGTGATAGTTGCTCCGCTCCTGAAGGGACTGCGACTGTTCAGGGCAGCTGGAGTATCAATCGCTGTCACCGGCGTATTGATTGTGAGTATTAATTTCATTCCACTGTATTCCGAACACAGGCCACAAATAGTTAATCTCGGTTATTTCGAAAATCTCGATTCACAAACCAGCTATTTGCAATTACAAGCAGGCAACCCGGTTGAGGGTGAATTGCGCGAGGCAATGAACTTCTCCTTCGAGCCAAAAGCACTGGTTGAGTTTTCTCAATTGGCGGTTCGCAATTGGGTAGAAGTGGGGCCGTCCGGATTGCCGGGGTTGGAGATGAATATTCTTGATCAGCAACTGGTAGATACCGGTCGCCGGGTCGAACTTGAGTTGAGAAGTCCGAGGCAGGCAGATTCACTGCGCTTACTGGTCCCGATTGAGGCTGGCCTCACCGATTTTGAATTGGGGGGTAATCGCTATCAAGCTGTTACATACAGCGGAGGACTGTTTGCCGGTTACAGTGTGATCACCGTGTTTGGTGTCTATGCGCGAAGCGTGCCACTGGTGTTGAATTTCGCGAGCGCTGCCGAGACTGATGCCATACTGATCGATATATCCACAGAACTGCCTGCCAGTGGAGCCAGGCTTGTGCAGCTTCGTAGTGGGCTCTTATCACCGGCACATCGGGGAGACCAGGCCTTTCTGATAAAAAGAACGAGCTTGTAAAGTAAATCCAAGCCACTCACTTGAAACCGCCCAACTACTCCCAATAACTTTAGATATTAGTATGCGCACTAATTCTCTTCTGTATCAACCGTGCCGGTATCAGATTTAGGCGAGCCGTCACCGTTGAATCCCATGGATTCATAACGTCTCCAGCCGGCGAGAATGCCAACCAGGCCGTGATTACCCTCGTGACAGGCATATTCATATAGCGGGTCAGCCGCACGGCGCAAAGGAAATTTTCCAGACCAGGTCTGGTCCCATGTCAGTGAGTCTTCGACAGTAAAATCGTAGTTCAGAGTATCTGCATCGATTCTGGTGAAACGTTCGGTTATCTGAGCCTGGTCAGACGAGCCGCTGTAGTTATAGTCGTGATAGTAATTCTGAGTGTGAACAACCAGTGTGTCATCTTCCCAGTGCGCGACTGAATCTCCTTCCCACTTGAGCTGTTTCGTGTGGTGCTCACTATCCAGTCTGATTATTCGCGCCGTGTGAACCATCTCGTTTACGATTACGATATGGTCTTCAGTTTGGATGAGCTGCAAATTATTGTTATAGGCGCTGGGAGTCATCGGCGGACCGGCATTGAATCCTACCAGGCAGCGGTCAACGGTGGTGCGGCCTTCGGGGCCGGCGCTCTCGAACACCATCTGCCCATAGGCAGCGCCACGTTCTCGACCCGCAGCGTTACGCGCTGGTTGTCTGCCATTAGGCGGATCATAAATTAGCGAGGTTCGGCGATCGGCGACAGTTTGCACGCCCCGTTCATACCAGAAATTGTTGTAGGAGATAACTCCCGGGGGATATCCGGCTCCGCCTACAGAGTCAATAATCAGGTCTCGGTTCTGGCGGCGATTCTCGAACGCCTCCCACTCCTTGGCCTGTTCAGCAGTCAAGACTTCAAAGTTTTCCAACTCACGCGGACGATTCATCGGAGTAAGTGTTCTAAAAGTATAGGTGCCCTGTAGATCAGGCTGGCCGAACTCGGTACGTGGAAAATCATCAGATTGTGCCAAAATCAGGGGAGCAACCAAGATGCTGGCTAATGCCAGAATTGGTTTGGCTAGAATTCTGCTGTTCATTTGAACCTCCAACAGTTTTTATTTGTACCAGGATATTTAATGAGTCATGCGTCCGAAATTACGCCGGTTCTAGTGATTTTACAAGCAGCAATTAGTACTCCAGGTTGGCGAGGAAGTAGTCTTGAAGACGCGGATTGCCTAATGGTAAAACTTCGTAATAGCTGAATTGCGCCTTTTATTACCTCTGATTATAGGCTTAGCTCCCAGATCTAGCGTTGAAACCACTCTACAAGATAGTTCGCCAATTCATTTCCCTTATCTTCTTGGAGGAAATGCCCTGCTTCACTGACCGTGGTATGGGGTTGATCCTGAGCTCCTGGGATGCGTTGCTGAAATGGTGTATAGCCTCCTCTCGTTATTGGATCACTGTCGGAGAAGGTGGTTAAAAATGGCTTTTCCCAGTTTTCGAGTACAGTCCATGCCTCGCGATTAGTTGCGATCTGGCTCCGCACCAGGGTAGGCATCACTCGGCTGCCCGCTTTATATCGGTCATCGGGAAACGGGGCATCGTAAGCCGCAAGTACTTCCGGGGGCAACGTCCTCACAGTACCCCACTGCACCACGAAACTCGCCTGCAGTTCAGGCACTTGCTGGCTGTAACGTAACCATTCGGGAAAGCCATCGCCTGGCTGTAACCGTACATCGGAATTAACTGAATCGAACTCGGCTCCGATAATTATGCCATCCTCACCTGGGCCTGCTGGAAAGGCAGTATTTCCGACCGCAACGTGAGTAAAACGATCTGGATATTCAGTGACTACTCTAAGACCAACTAAACCACCCCAATCTTGAAAAAAGGCAGAGATTTCTGAGAGATCAAGATCAGTAATCAATTGACTGATAATGCTGACCTGGCCCGAGTAACTGTAGTCACTGCGACTGACTGGTTTGTCGGATCTGCCAAAGCCTAGCAGATCTGGAACAATCGTACGGTAACCAGCATCCACAAAGACCGGAATCATCTTACGGTAAAGATACGACCAGCTGGGTTCGCCATGAATTAGTAATACTACAGGCCCGGTGCGTGGCCCCTCGTCGAGATAATGAATTCGATAGCCGTCGATGTACTGGTAGTTGGACTCAAAGTCATAGCCTGGAAGATTTTCAAATCTGTCATCGGGTGTTCGATAAACGCCTGGCTTGATCTCGTCAGCGTTGCTCGTACCGAAGCTGAACAGAAAAATTTGAATTGCGGTGATAACTATTGTTTTTCGCATAGTAATTCCGAGTTTGAGTAACACAATTGCCGCTTTAGACGAGGATAGCACATTGGTTAGCTCGGAAAAATGCCAGCAATTTTGCGCCAGCACAACCTTACTTCACGGAGATGGAATAGATTTGACTGCGACAAAAGGGGACAGATTTATTTTTTGTGCAGAAGGCTGGGAAGAAGTAGTGCCCACGACTGCATGGAAGCAGGAGGTAGAGCAACGCAGGAGCAGTTGCCGAGAGGGATACGATATTTGGAAATACGCTGAAGCTAGTCGAAGGTCTCTAACCGCAAACATGTCAATGGTTTCCGACAATCGAACCACCACGAAGGATTTTCAGTAGACTGTGTGACCGGTTCGCTAATTGAATCAACGAGTTAAAACTATGAAATCAAAGTGTGCTATAGAGTGTGCTATGGATTCATCGATTGATTGTGTCCAGAATACTGTATCTATACTTTGACCCCATTTAATAGATGGCGTGGAGATTTAGGCAGATTTACGTATTTCCGAAGGTTTCCAGTGCTAGCAAGACAATAATTTTCGCCAAATGAAGGTGTGGGTTCCAATTGACATAGCTTTAATCCTACTTATACTCGAAGCAGTTGGCGCTACTGAATAAGATACACCTCAACTAGTGACTTAAACGCCACAGAATACATTCATTCGTTGTTTTATTTGAAAAGACGATCGTTGCATTGTTTGAAAGGAATCTTCGTCACACTAAATAATTGACCGCTCCAGCACCTTTTTAAAGGAGCTACAGACAAATCAATAATAAGGAGAACTCCATGTCTTCCAGACAGAAACTAATCATACTAGTTACAAGTATACTGCTTGCTCCTTCACCAGTTTTCGCAGAATCAAAAATTGAAAAGGATGTCGTCATCGGTATGGTGTCCGGTCTAGCTCTGGTGATGGACGTACACCATCCAGAAAATCCGAATGGTTATGCCATCGTTCATGTCTCGGGAAGTGGATTCAGAAGACCGCTATCCTACGACGCGCCCCAGCTCAGCGAGAGCCAGGTGCGAATCTTTGGCGCGCCTTTAGTGGAACAGGGCTATACCATCTTCTCATTAAACCATCGTGCCATTCCGAAGTTTGAGATTTCCGAAGCTGTGCTGGATGTGCAACGCGCCGTTCGTTATGTCCGTTATCATGCCGACGATTATGGCATCGAGCCTAATCATATCGGTGCGGTCGGGGGTTCTTCTGGCGGTTACCTGGTGAGCATGCTGGGATTATTGGACGGCAATGGCGATCCGGAAGATCGAGATCCCATTAACCAAGTTAGCGGCAAGGTGCAGACTGTATTGGCAAGGGCGCCTGTGACTGACTTTGCACGCATGGACCCGGACTCTGATAGAGTGACCGAGGCGTCGCCTATCGATTTCGTGTCCCGCGATGATCCACCGCTTTTGTTGTTGCATGGCGATGTCGACGAAACGGTTCCTTTTGAGCAGTCAGAAGTTTTACTGGCGGCACTGGAGCAAGCTGGAGTAGCAGCACATCTCATCATCATTCCGAATGCTGGCCACGGTCCTACGTTTCCCGGTGCAGTGAATCCACCGGATTATATTGGCGCAATGATTGAGTGGTTTGATGGTCATTTGAAGAAGTAATTTGAATTTGAAGAAACACAGGAGCCCCTCAATGAGTTCAAGAAAAACTGCAATCACTAGAGCAATTTTAGCGCTCTGCGTTTTCACTAGTTTTACCCTTGCCGCGCAGACTCCCCGCTATGCCGATCCAGCCCTCGATCTACAAAACCTCCCCACTACAGGCAGCGCTTTGAGTGCAGGGGGTAATGATGACCAGATTATTCGCTTCCGAAATTGGGCGGCCCTGTACCCCACTCGAGAAATTCGCAGTGGCGAGCACACCTTGGCATTACCTGATGATTTCGTGGATTTTTCCGATTTTCGCTACAACGTTGGCAACCAAAGCTATTCGCTGGATGATTATATGCTCCGCAACCATGTTGGCGGTTTGCTGGTGATAAAAAACGGAGAGATAAAGCTTGAACGCTATGGCCTCGGTAACAATGACGAGAGTCTTTGGGTTTCCTTCTCCATGGCCAAGTCAGTAACTTCCATGTTGCTCGGTGCGGCGATTCAGGATGGCTACATTGAGAGTGTGGATGACAAGGTCACCGACTACCTGCCGCGCCTTAAGGGTTCTTCCTACGATCAGGTGACGCTACGTAATGTATTGCAAATGTCGTCAGGCGTACAGTGGAATGAAGATTACGCGGATCTACGATCAGATGTGGCGACAGCACCCAACAACGTAATGGACCTTATGCGGTTTCTTGGCAGCAAGGAGCGTGTCGCGGCACCAGGTGAGGTCTTCAACTACAATACTGGAGAAACTAACCTGGTTGGTGCCGCTGTGCGCGCCGCTATCGGTAACAATCTTTCTACTTATCTTGAGAACAAGATCTGGCAGCCCTGGGGTATGGAGTCGGATGCAAATTGGGCTACCCATGGAAATGCTGGCGAACGCGGCGGATGTTGCATCAATGCGACGCTGCGAGATTATGGCAGACTCGGCATGTTTGCCCTGAATGATGGGGTGCTTGCCGATGGTACTCGAATAGTTCCAGAAGGATATATGGCGGAAGCCATTAATCCTTCTTCAGGCAATCCTGGTTATGGGTATCTGTGGTGGTTATCTGGAGACGACAGTTACTCCGCTATCGGTATCTACGGGCAGGGCATCTATATAAATCCCGAGAGCGATCTGGTCATAGCAGTGATAAGTGCCTGGACTACCGCTGTCGGCCGAGAATACAGCCAGCATCGGGGCGCCTTTTATGCGGCGATCGATGAGATGTTGACAGACTAATCCAAAAATACTTCAGGCTAAATGATCAATAAGCTAAGAGTAGAATCAATCGACAATCTGTCCCCATTGTTTCTAAAGCCGCCTTTTGTTGGAAGTACAAAAAATTTGGTTATTTTATTGTCTTCAGTATCCCCTATGGCCCCCTCTTTGTAGCTTTCGTTATAGCTCAGTTATACTGACCTATCAAAGGTTTGGGGAAACACGAGGGCGCCGAAGATGATATTGGGTAGCTGTTTATGCGGGCGCGTGCAATACGCCATTACCTGCGAGATCACGTCCATGGGACTCTGCCATTGTCACAACTGTCAGAAGTTCACGGGAAGTGCATTCACTCCTGCCGCCTGGATCACCTATGACAGTGTGGAATGGCGTGAGGGAGAGGAACATCTCACTAGATATGAGTCAAGTCCGGGCATATTCCGCTGCTTTTGCCGCCATTGCGGGTCGAGCCTTATCGGTGTCGCCCCTGATCACAATCTGGCAGGGGTCTACGCAGGAACCCTTGACGGTGACCATGGGTTCGCGCCATCGACCCACATCCATACCAGCAGTAAAGCGCCTTGGTACCAGATTCAGGACCATCTACCCCAGCTCCCGACCGAATGACGTCAGGCTAATTCCATCGAAAAAAAACTAAGGGACACTGATAAATTAGTAACTTAACTAATTGCAAGTTCGCAATAGACAAAAGTGGCAGGCCTATTAGTCAGGTCTGGACCGAGGAGGATTGGTGCCCAGGGGGACGATTTCTAGAAGGATTCCTCAGTTATTCGTTTAATCAATTGATTGAAAGAGGCATTGGTTTTCGAACAACCGCGAAGGATTTTAAGTAGGTCGCGTGACCGATTCATCAGTTAAATCAATGAGTTAAAAGAGCGAAATCAAAGTGTGCTATAGAATTGACCAAATTCTTAAAAATTTCACGACACCCCCCTACATATTTACCTATTAATCTATTTGTTTTTGGTCTGACTTTGTGTAGGTTATTACAGTTTCAGGCCAGCTTAAGCTTATTGCCGGGAGGGGGCATGAAACCTGAAATCAAGTTTCGATTACTCTTATCGTTTTTATTTGTATGCCTGCTTGGGTTTTTGACTGGTTCTTATTTTCTGTGGGATTCGGATGAAATGCTGGAGGTCTCGCAGGATGAGAATTCATCACTTCCAGACAGCGTTGAGGGACGATTGGAATCCTTGCTGAATCAAGAAGATGCGTCTATTGATCCGCAAAACACCACTAGCCTGCAGGGTGAGAATTTATCAATTCTAGACACCGTAGAGGCACGATTGGGATCCTTGCGGGGTCAAGAAGATGCGTCTATTGTTCCGCAAAACACCACTCGCCTAGTTGGACAAAATTATAGAACAAATTCAATCGAACGAAACCGACGAATACAACGCGCGCAACAACAGGCGGATTTAAATCTTAACTCCTCTTCGGGATTAGGAGCATCAGATTCTAACGGAAGTAGTTCTAGCTCTGAGTCACTACAGTTCAGTCTTAATGAAACAGAGACTGAATATCAGGTTCTTATTCAAATTCCCTCAGATCACGAATTGGAGATCAGCACAGATCTAGAGGCAAGCCTTTTTACTGTTAATGGAACACTTACGCAGATCTTATCAAACAACACTAATAGCACGCTATCCAACTTCACCGGTGGAAGTCAATTTACGAGAAGTTTTGATTTGACCGAGCCTGTTAACGAATTAGGGCTCTACACACAGACACAAGAAGGCGGGCTGGTTATTGGGATCCCTAAAAGATAGGGTAGGAAGGATACTGCCCACGACTGCATGGCAGGTTTTTGTTCCTGACAAAACCTGCATTTCCACTATGACGTGCATGAATGCACTAATGCCTCGATGGCAGGACGCCATTGAGCGGCCCATGGTGGGTAGAAGCAGGAGGTAGAGCAACGCATCGTGACATGGAAGTCACTTATTAGAGCAAAGCATCGTGACATGGATGTCACCTATTAGAGCAATGCAGGAGCAATTGCCGAGGAGCAGTTGCCGAGAGGATCGATTGCTAGAAAAACACTTAAACTATTCGGTTATCAATTCTCTTGAATGCTGCACCCCTCCGTCCGCTTAAGTCGGCGATTGATTTACTTGAGACCTATTATCTCGTAATTCCCCTCGGTTTTGAGATGCACATACACATCTTCATCATTTCCATTGCGCCAATACCAACCGTGTGAACCGGCAAACGGAGCAGTGATTGAGCCCTTCATTTCATTGTTGTTGGCGGCGGCAAAACTTTCAAAATAGCCGGTGGTGTCGCCTTGTGGCTCGCCGTGCAAGTCAAAATACAGGTCATTGTCACCACTACTCCATTCATAGATAAGCTTGCCGTATTGTTGCAGAGCGAATTTATACTCAAGCCCGCTATTGGCCGGGATTAAGACCATGGTCTGGTCTTCGCGATAGCCAGGGTCATCTGACAAATATGGAATCCCCAACGCTTGCTCCTGTGGGTTTGCTAGAACAGTTAGTCCCAAACTGTTCCCAATACCCGTAGGGTCGATGTTATATTCCGCTGGAAGCACGAGGCTTACAAAAATCACTGTCGCTATCACAATTGCAACCAGTAACGCCTTTACTAGCGTCCGAGTGGATTGGATAGACAGATTCTCTTCGCTCATTTCAGGTCTCTCATTTTATGCTCCGGGGCTTATCAAGAAGCCGGTAAGTTGATACATGGTCAGAATAACCCCGCCACTCATCAACAGTGTATTGCTGGCTGTTGAAAACTTGAGATAGCTGTCGTAGTTACGCCATAAGCTAAGCGCAATCAGCACAAAGCTAAGCGCAATAAACTGCCCTATTTCAACGCCGACGTTGAACGCTAGCAGATTCTGCAATAAGCCATCGCCACCAAATTCAAATTCCTGCAACTTGGTCGCTAGCCCAAAACCGTGAAACAAGCCAAAAACTAATACGGCAGCCCTGGTGTCGGGTTGATAGCCCGTCAGGCGTTTGAAACCGCCCAGATTATCGAAGCCCTTGTAGACGATAGAAAGCCCGATCACTGCATCGACAAGGAAGGCATTCACCTGAATATCATTATAGACGCCGAATATTAGGGTGAGACTATGACCAATCGTAAAGAAGCTAACGTAAATCAGCACGTCCCTGGTTCGATACAGGAAGAAAATAACGCCGACCAGAAAGAGTAAATGGTCATAGCCAGTGACCATGTGTTTTGCGCCAATATAGAGGAAGGGGACAATGGCCACACCCTCGTTATTGATCAGAAATTGCTGCGTGCTCTCATCTACACCGTGAGCTAAGGTGATGACGGGAAACAGACTAATCAGTATTAACCAGAGATAGCGCGGATAAATTTTCATTTTTGCAGCCGTTGGTTTGCCCTGATAGATGAATATGGGCAAGCTAGCACAAGGGTGTGGGCTTTTGAACTGGAAGGTGGAAGAAGGGGGCACTAATAACTTAGTGAGCTCTATTGCTTGGGAGGGATTTCTAAAGTTGTTAAGTTATTAGTATCCCCTAGTTTTTTCCAATCCCTAAACTTAGTAAGTGCATTGGAATGGCAGAGAGTCAGGGATCCGAAACGGGTAGGAGCGAATTCCTTGATGAAACTCACTCTTACCCAATAGGACTAATTCAATTCTTCGCTAGAGATGAATCGCCATATCGCATCTTCCTCCTGCTGCAACCTATATCTATAGGTATTTGATCCAAGCAGACTGGTATAGGAAACAGGGCCGACAGTCGCGTAGTCATTCTCAACACTAATCACCATGGATTCCATGTCAATGACGTGATCTTTCAGAACGCCCTGATCGACGAGGACACTGAAGAAACCGGCAAGTACCGCTTTGCCCGTTCCCTGAGCATCTTCGAATTCTTCAGAATAGGAATCGAGGATGGTTTCTAAGTTTCCTTCTCGTTCAGCAGTGTGGTAGGTGTCTAAAGCGGCAAGGATTTGCTGCTCGGCTGTTGGTATTGGCTGTGACGTGCAACTAACGCCAATTAGCATTACAAATAGGCTGATCAAATATCGCATGAAGTATCTCCAAATCTAAGTGTGTATATTAAGAGATGCGACAAATACAGATTTGGATGCAAGCAGACAAAAGGAAGAGCAATTTTTCTCAATCCCGGTTGATCAAAGCGGTTAGAATGCTTTGATCAGAGTCTGGTTTGAAAGATTTGAAAGAGATGGT
>CESR01070870.1_pt1 | contig 152511 bp, 145 predicted proteins | sample 356351 | NCBI WGS metagenome assembly CESR01 (sample SAMEA2622149, study PRJEB7988) | marine metagenome | isolation source: saline water (ENVO:00002010), including | reverse complement strand
CCGCCTGATGGCGCCTCAGGCCCTCGCTATTCTGGTCCGGGGGGCGCGTGAAAATGGCAGTGAAAAGCTCAACAAAGAAGCGACTAATTGAATTGGGAATCCCCGAGGACCATGCTCACAAATTAGCCGATGATGCCAATTTAGATACGATCAAAAGACTGTCAAGAGAACAAGTGGCTAAGAAAGTCGGCATTGAAAACGATGACGCAGCGCTTGAACACATCATGGGCGTCATTAGCGAGCACGTAGGCTCAAGAAAGAGAACTAAGAGCAACAGGATTACCATTTCACGTAAGGCACTTCTTGATGAGGACATCCCCAGGGGGGATTATCGATTTAATGTTCTAAATCATTTTCTGGTCCCCCATCACGAACTCGTACCAATGGATTTTGAGGAGGGGGTGCTAGAGCCCTGGAACCTCAAGATGTCTGACTCTTATGGGAACAATAGGCTAGCAAAGGAATTGCTACCAAAGATACTGATTACCGACCCAGCTATTCAGGCAATTAAGGAAATTGAGGAGTTAGAAAATGACGAGCTCCCCGCGGGCTGGCTTACAAATCGCGTGGTAAAGATTGTTAGATATAGCAGATCAGCAGGTAGCTCTGTCGCATTTCGTCTGATTGTCGAGAGTGCATAATTTGGAGTTGATTGTATGAAGGAAGTAGTTGAGAGTTATTTCAAGCAAAGAAGCCTAGTGAATCACCAATTGGCGTCGTATAACGATTGTATACCAATAGGTGACGGCAAAGAAAGCAGGATGGAAAATATCGTCCGAAATATCAAGATCGGTACTGATGAGAAGATGGACGACGACGATGGAGGAATTGTCAAGCTTGATTTGTTGGACAAGGAAATCGTCGTCCGGATGAAGAATCTTAGGTTAGGCCGGCCAACGATAAAGGAGGCCAATGGGGCCGAACACCAAGCAACCCCACTCGAATGTAGACTCAGAAAGCTGACATATTTCTCTCCAGTTTATCTGGATTTCAAGATATTTCGAGATGATCTTCCACCATCTACAGGCTCTGAATTTGGCTTCCAGGAGGAGACTAGCGTGCACATTGGCAACCTTCCCATCATGGTACGGTCGGCACGATGTAATCTCCATTCCAATCACATCGATGAGAATAGACGACTTTCCCCCGACACTTCTGAAGAAGACTTAGAGAGATATACAACTCTCCTTCGCCGTGCCGGCGAGGACCCCTTGGATGCAGGAGGATATTTTATCATCAACGGAACCGAGAGAGTTCTAATTTCAATGGAAGATCTTGCACCAAATCGCGTTACTGTAGAGAAAAACAAGAAATACGCGCATGAGACCCAGGTCGCTAAGATCTTCTCGCAGAAGGATGGCGTTAGGAAGCCCCTGAACGTCGAGAAGCGGAGAGATGGTATGCTGATGGTTAAGATACCCAGTGCTGGAACCACTCCTGTCCCACTTGTACTTCTGATGAGGGCCTTAGGGGTAGAGAATGACAGGGAGATATTCGCTTCCATCGCCGGACCCCCCGAGGCAATGAAATTCACTGTAGCCAATCTAAACGATCTCCGAGACAATGACGAATACGGTGTCGATACTTCCGAGGAAGCTCTAGGGTGGCTTGAGAAGAAGTTCGCTGCCGGTCAACAGAAAGAGTATCGTGAATCCAGAATACAAAATTTACTCGACAACGAGCTTCTTCCGCATCTTGGCTCTGAGATTGACAACAGGGAGAAGAAGGCGATTTTCCTTGGCCGAATAGCACGGCAAGTTCTTGAGATGGCCATTAAGAACAAGGATCCCAACGACAAGGATCACTACGCCAACAAGCGCGTCAGGTTGGCCGGAGATCTTGTAGAAGACCTCTTCCGAGTCAGTCTTCAGCAGCTTGCAAGAGATCTGAAGTATCAATTGGAGAGGCATCATAACCGCAAGAGGGAGCTAAGAATTTCGTCTTGTTTGCGACCTGACGTTCTAACGACTAAGATAATGCATGCATTAGCAACTGGTAATTGGGTCGGCGGAAGGTCGGGTGTTAGCCAATTACTCGATAGGACCACCTACCTTTCCGCGCTATCACACCTTAGAAGGGTCACGAGCCCACTTGTACGGAGCCAACCTCACTTCGAAGCCAGGGACCTCCATCCAACCCAATGGGGGCGCCTATGCCCCAACGAAACTCCAGAAGGACAGAATTGTGGTTTGGTGAAGAATGCAGCACAGATGATTGACGTTTCTGAAGAGGTTCGCGAGTCCGATGTCAAAGAATTGCTAAAGGAGGCGGGCGTCAATGACAACCCCGATGGGTGGGCCGATGGGTCTCGAATTCACGTCAATGGGGACATCTTTGGACTCCACAAGCGACCTCACAAACTAGTCAGCCAATTCAAGAGGCGTCGTCGTTCAGGACGAATAAGACCGGAAGTCAGTATCCGGCACGACCTCGAAAACAGAGACGTCTTCATCAATACCGACCGAGGTAGAATGCTCCGACCCCTTCTGATAATTGATCAAGGGTCACTGCAGATTACGAAGATGCATCTCGACGGCCTCAGGATGGGTGAGATATCATTTTCCGATCTTGTCTCAGGAGGCGTGATAGAATGGGTTGATGCAGAGGAAGAAGAAGACCTCCTTGTGGCTCCCCGGCCATTCGATTTGCCCGCACTGTCTCCTAAAAATAATCGTCCAATAAATCCATCCAAAGTTGAATGGACAAATTTGGGTGAACATGGAATTTCACATGCAAATATTGTTGCAGAGGTCCAAATGCCTAACGGCGACTCAGTAACCGAGAAGTTCAAGGTACCACTAAATTATTATCAGGAAGGCTTAGACGTACTAAAGAGGAAGGAGAAGAAAAACAATACTGTACTAGTATATACTCACGTTGAGATAGATCCGCAACTCATCCTCGGTGTATGCGCTTCCCTCGTTCCATATCCAGAACACAACTCTACTCCAAGAGTAACCGGGGGAACGGCCATGGTGAAGCAGAGTCTTGGCGTCTCCAGTGCAAACTTCCGACTCCGACCTGATACCCGAGCTCACGTAATGCACTATCCCCAGAGATCTATTGTGGGCACTCGTGCGATGCAATCAACAAACTTCGATAAAAGGCCGGGAGGTCAGAATTTCGTCGTTGCAATCGTTAGCCATCATGGATACAACATGCAGGACGCGGTCGTCATGAATCGGGCATCGGTCGAGAGGTCACTAGCAAGATCTGCTTTCATTAGAACATACAACGCGGAAAATAAGAGATTTCCCGGTGGGCAGGAAGAAAGGATTGAGATTCCCGGAACTGGTCTCGATGAAATTAAGGGCCTAAAGTCGTGGGACTCCTATTCTCACCTAGAAAGGGACGGACTACCAGTTCCCGAACAGGAACTAACCAGCCAAGAAGGAGGACGCACTATTTTGGTTGGCAAAACCAGTCCACCTAGATTCCTTGAAGAAGCTCACGGGGCTTTCCTGCAGGCCCAGGAAAGAAGAGAATCATCTATGATGGTTCGCCATGGGGAGAAGGGGTGGGTCGATAACGTATATGTTACCGAATCCCTCGATTCAGGAAGGTTGGTTAGGATAACACTCCGTACGAACAAAGTGCCAGAACTCGGAGACAAATTTGCTAGCAGACACGGACAGAAGGGAATCATTGGCCGACTAGTCAATCAGGAGGATATGCCATTCACCGAAGATGGCGTCATCCCAGACCTCCTCATTAACCCCCACGCAATTCCATCCAGGATGACTGTAGCGCATGTTCTGGAGATGATTGGGGGCAAGGTCGGTTCCATGGAAGCACGGCGGATCGATGGAACCGCCTTCACTGGAGAGAAAGAAGAATCCCTCCGCTCGGGCCTTCTCAGGAATGGACTAAGGCACACAGGAAGAGAACAAATGGTGAACGGAGAAACAGGCGAAATCTTCCCGGTGGACACTTTTGTTGGAGTAATATACTACCAGAGACTCCATCACTTGGTAAGCAGCAAGCTACACGCTAGGAGTCGCGGGAGGGTTCAGATTCTAACTAGACAACCTACCGAAGGGCGAGCTAGGCAAGGTGGACTCAGATTTGGCGAGATGGAGAGGGACTGCCTCATTTCACACGGGGCCTCGATGGTAATCAAAGATAGACTCCTCGATGAATCAGATGGTTGGAATCTCATGGTATGTAACACCCCTAGGTGTGGGCACATCGCATACTACGACTGGAAACGAAGGACAAGTGTCTGCCCGGTTTGTGGGGATCGAGCCGACGTGCACTCTGTTCAGACGTCATATGCATTCAAATTGCTACTAGATGAGATGAAGAGTCTTGGTGTGGCTATGCGCTTGGAACTGGAGGATCGAAGATGAGTGCCCGAGATGCAGCCAAGATTCCCAAGCGCATCGACTCCATTAGATTCACCCTAATGGACCCAAATGAGATTAGGAAGATGTCAGCTGTGGAAGTAAAGACAGCAGACACCTACAAAGATGACGGGCACGCCTTCAAACAGGGTCTCATGGATCCAAAAATGGGCGTTATCGATCCTGGCATTAGGTGTGAAACCTGTGGAAATAAACATGAGGAATGCCCCAGTCACTTCGGACATATTGCTCTTGAGCTTCCAGTTATGCACATAGGTTTCTCAGCACTGATCAAGACTTGTCTGAAGACCACATGCAACTCGTGCAGCAAAGTACTCTTGTTAGATGCAATGGAAACACATCCAATCGATCCTGAGAAGTCGGAACAGGACTATTACAGGGATAAAGTGAATGATATCATTCTCAAGCATGGAGTGGGTGGAAGGGAGTTCAAGAAAATCATCAAGGATATTGAGACTCTCTGCTCCCATCAAAAGAGGGCTATCTGCATGCACTGTGGGGCAGAGCAAGGCAAGATTATCCTCGATAAACCTACAACCTTCAAGGAGAAGAAGGCAGACAAAGGAGAACACAAACTCAATGCCAGAGACATCCGTGAATGGTTGGAGAAAATTCCCGATGAACACCTGATTTTCATTGGAATGGAGAAAGATGTTAGCAGACCTGAATGGACAATAATGAAAGTTCTTCCCGTTCCACCAATTACCGTACGACCGTCAATAACTCTGGAGAGCGGTGATCGCTCAGAGGATGATCTGACTCACAAGCTAGTTGACGTTCTACGAATTAACCAGAGACTAAGGGAGAACAGGGACTCAGGTGCTCCGCAACTAATTGTTGAGGATCTCTGGGAACTGCTCCAATATCATTGTACAACATATTTTGATAATCAGACTAGTGGAATCCCTCCAGCCAGACATAGATCTGGTAGGCCCCTCAAGACCCTATCCCAACGATTGAAAGGGAAAGAGGGCAGATTCAGGAGCAACCTTTCTGGAAAGAGGGTAAACTTTTGCGCAAGGACCGTAATTAGCCCTGATCCAAACTTGGGAATTAATGAAGTGGGCGTCCCTGTTACTACTGCTAAGGAACTCACTGTTCCGATCAGAGTCACAGGCCGTAATAGGGAACAACTCAGACAGATGATTCTCCGAGGTCCAGATACTCATCCTGGAGTAAACTACATTATCAGGGGGGATCGATTCCGGGTTAGGATCACTGATAGAACAAAATTCATCTGGTCTGGTTTCAGATGTCTGAATCCGGAATGCCATTCTGGCAGTGAAGAGGAGCCATACATGGGCTATCAGCCAGAGCTCAACCAAGTCCTTCCCGCCCCCAATTTCCTTCCGGGTCTCGTACTAAAGGAACAGATGAGGAGGGATCATATCACCGATTCACTACAGAAAGAATGGTCCGTCGATCTCAACTCAACACTTACTAATCTCAAAGGCGAAGGACTCAATGGGAAACCACTTGCAGAAAATGATCCAAACGCTGTAATTCACCATAGGTGGAAGTGGGAGGTTGAGAACCCCGATGAGTATCTTCCAGAACATCTAGAGGTACGCTGTCCACACTGCGGAAGCCCCGAGGTCGAGGATGAGCACGGGAATGTCTACCCTACGGATGTTGAGGACAGACTCAGCACCTACGATCGTGATGGCAATCCTCGTCCCGGTGTTGTAGTTGAACGTCACCTGATTGACGGAGATGTCGCCATTTTCAACAGGCAACCATCATTACACAGAATGTCAATGTTGGTTCACGAGATCAGAGTCATGAATGGTAAAACATTCCGTTTCAATCTTGCAGATTGTACTCCTTACAATGCAGATTTCGATGGTGACGAAATGAACCTACACGTAATCCAGAGTGAAGAGGCCAGGGCCGAAGCTAGGATTCTGATGCGAGTGCAGGAACACATTATCTCCCCGAGGTACGGGGGAAGTGTCATTGGTGGTATCCATGATCATATCACTGGGGCATATCTGCTTACACACGGTGAGGCATTCCTCCCCACGCAATCTGCTCTTGAAGTTCTAAGTGCGGTCGATTGGGACGGGGATCTCCCCGAACCGGTAATTAGGGATGGTAGGGCTGGATATCTAGGAAACGAGTTATTCAGCCTCTTGGTTAGCGGAGGTTTCAATCTTAATTTTAAGAATCGTGCAGGCGAGGAAGTAATAGTCACTAGAGGCGATGTCTCCGGGGCTATCGACAAAAGAGGTATTGGTGCTGAAGACGGCCGATTACTAGATGCAGTCGTTCAGACCCATGGAACAGATGTTGGGGCCGAATTTATCAACAAAATGACGAAAATGACCATTGCAATTTGTACTGCTATGGGTTTCACTACAGGTATCGATGACGAGGATTTACCTTCCGAGGCAAAGGATGAAATTTCCCGAATCAATCTAGCTGCTAGTCAGAAAGTCGACAACGAGCTAGAGAAATTCGGTAAATACGGGAAAAAGTATGAAACAAGACCCGGCAGAACTCCTTTAGAGACTCTTGAAGAAAATATACTCACTATTCTCGATGAGGGTAAGGCGGAAACTGGCAATGTTGCCAAATCTCTGCTTGGTGCAAACAACTCTGCGGTACTGATGGCCACCTCCGGCGCAAGAGGCTCAATGGACAATCTTGCAATGATGGCCGGTTCAATTGGGCAGCCAAAGGTGAGAGGAAAGCGACTCGAGAGGGGATATCAGGACAGGGTTCTGTCCCATTTCCCTCGCAATGTCAAAGGAGCCAAGGAGAAGGGATTCGTCTCTTCTTCTTTCAAGAGCGGCTTGGAGCCAACCGAGTTCTTTATGCTCTCAGTCTCCGGAAGGGAGTCTCTAGTTGACACTGCAGTTAGGACAAGCAAGTCTGGGTATATGCAGAGGAGGTTGATTAATGCCATGGATGACCTCAAGGTTTCAAATGACTCCAAAGCCTCAGTAAGGAACACAGCAAACCGTATCATCCAATTTGAGTATGGAGAGGATGGAATTGACCCCGCCCGAAGTCGCAAGGGAAACCCTTTCGATGTGGATCAAGTCCTAAATGAAGCACTAGGGGGTGGCAAGTAATGGTCGTTAAGAGTGCTACCAAGAAGAAACTAATGGACCTCGGTATCGAGGAAGAGTACGCCCACAAACTAGCAGATGACAAAAAATGGGATGATGTCAAAGGGCTTTCACCAGGGCAGATTGCACAGATTTGTGGCATTGACTCTGGTACTTCTCAGAGGATTCATGAGGTGATGGCGAGCTCTGCTAAATCATCCCGGGCCTCTTCTGCTGCTTCGGAGAAAACGATTGTCCGCCGTAGAACTGTATCCAGGTCTCGTAGGATGAAGCGTTCACTTCCTCTGGAGGAATACGATTATGGCACAAAACAAGCACAGCTTGTCAGAGATGTTGACCCGGTAGACGAGTTGTATGTGAGCCTTTCCAAAGCGGCCGACGACGTTGGAATCAGTATGACACCACGGATGATTAATGATCTTGTCAATGGACTTCACAGTAGGGGAGAAAAGAAGCTATCAGACGCCAAAGCAAGGAAGGTTGTCACGACCGCCTCTAGTTTCGTCGGAGAGGCCAAAGCCGTACCATATGAAGCCGTAGGAATTACCACTGCTCAATCAATTGGGGAGCCGGGGACACAGATGACAATGCGTACATTTCACTATGCTGGAGTTGCCACAGTCAACGTCACTCAAGGCCTTCCTCGGATTATTGAGATTGTCGATGCCAGGAAGGTTCCTAAGACTCCAACCATGATTATCTATATGGATGAGCTAAATTCCAAAGGAAAGCCCCTTCGGACAAACGAAAAATTCGTACGGGATATTGCCGCTGCAATCGAGACAACTACTGCCACTGACATTGCCGCCATAGATGTTGACGTCGCTCAGAGAAATATAAGTCTCCAATTGAATGCGAGTAATATGAAACTGAAGAAGATGAATGGCGCAGAGGTGCGAGACAAACTTTCTCGAGCACTGAGGTTGTATGTCCACGCCGACAATGACGATAGGCCCAAGTCCCTGCGTATTATCCCTGGAGTCACTAAGGAAGAGGACATGGCCGACCTGTCATCTGATCCACCCACATACACTGCATTGCTCCAACTAGAGGAAAAAATCAAGAAGCTAAGATTGAAGGGGCTGCCTGGAATTTCTAGAGCTAACGTACAGGGACCTGTTTCCGATACAGGGGAATATTATATCTCTACAATAGGCTCCAATCTTTCCAAAGTTAGTGAGTTTGCTGGGATTGACAGAGCCCGAACTTACACCAACAACATCAATGAAATTCATGACTACTTGGGCATCGAAGCGGCCCGCCAAGCAATTATCAATGAGATGTGGGATACTCTGGAAGGAGCTGGGCTGGATGTGGACGTGAGGCATTTGATCATGGTTTCCGATGTGATGACCACAGGAGGCGAGGTGCGTGCGATTGGGCGTCACGGCGTCAGCGGAACAAAGCACTCTATTCTTGCCCGTTCAGCTTTCGAGGTAACCGTCACCCACCTCTTGAAGGCTGGCATTATCGGGGAGAGGGACGAACTATCTGGTGTTACGGAGAATATTATTGTTGGTCAACCAGTTTCACTGGGAACTGGAAGCGTAGATTTGTATTATATTCCCGAGGAAAATAATTGAGTTGATGCATTATGGATATGCCAAGGCAGTTGAAGAACGCAATTAACACGGGAGATGTTGTTTTCGGGCAACGTCAAACCTCTTCACACTGCTCCAAGGGTGAGGCAAAGATGGTACTAGTGGCCGCAAACTGCCCCGAATCGTATGTTAATAACGTTCGTAATTCATTCCCCAAAATCCCGATGCATCAGCTAATTTTGGTTAACCGGCAACTTGGCGCAGCATGTGGGAAGCCATTCCCAGTTAGTGCCATGTGTATCCTGGACCCCGGGCAGAGTGACCTAATGCAACTCGCTCCAAATCTTTGAGAGCTAATTGCAGCCATTACGCATATTTCTTGCGTTTGCTTCAAAGTCAACCCCGCTACGCTGACCTCATGGAGGAAACAATCCGACTGCTTCTCGAGATACGAGAAATCCTTCTAAATCCTCACGAAATTGACAATATTTTCCACGGTTTCACCTGTCTCGGGGTCGCCCACAGAGTTCCGGAAATCAATCAAATACTCAATTCCGATATTTACATCTGGCACGTTCCTGCAGGTATCCTTCCCATTAGTGATAACGAATTGATCAGATGGGGCCTTGATGCCCCAGAAGGTAGGCATTGGATTCTTAGCGAGAGAGATTTTTCAGACTTGCCGCCTCAAGTTAGTGGTTGTGAGTTGGTGATTTGGGGGCCAGAAATGATTTCAAAATGGATTGGCGATGCAGTGATGTCCGGGGAATTGCAAACAATCACAGATACCAGTATAGCCGAAAACGACATCATTCCTGAAGACAACAATAACGACTCGCATCCATTACCTGTGACATTACAACCAATTATCAATATCGAGAATTGGCTAGCTCAACGAGGGTATGATGGAGAATCCCACTACCCTGTCTTCTTGGAAGGTAAACTTTGGACAATCAATGGACGAATTTTGGGTCCTGACGGCGAATCAGAAGAGAGTATTTGGTCCCTAATGGAAGACCCCTGGTCTAACACCATTTCAAAACTTGAAAATATTGAGCAATCCCCGCAATCTGCTAATCTTCGCATAATCCCCCCTCTAGGGGGAAAGTGGCTTGATCAGGGAAGAATATCCCACGAAGCAGACAAGCTTCTAGAGGTAAGGAAGAAAGGTCAATCGAACGACTCTACATCTAGTTCGGTGAAAAGCATGTTACTTGAGAGATGGGTGTTCGATAGCTCCTCTGCAATATTTTCTGAGACCAAACTGTTACTTCCGGCCTGGGTAGTTCACATTCCCGATGAAAGGGCCCTCCATGCAAGAAACGGACGAACCTACGAATTCTAATTTCTCTGCAAAAGCATCAATTCTTCTGTTGACAATGTGTCACCCGACATTAATTTTGACATCAAGTCGGTTACTTCCACTCTCTCCCCATCCTCAATTTGCTTCTGCTTGCTCCCTGATAGTTTGAGGATATCTTGCATCGAATGAATACATCGAAGAGAGATAATATACTTGTTATGAAGAATATCAGCTTCTGATTTTGTCTTTGTAAGCCTAATGTGTTCAGAATTTGCCATGCTACGTAATTTATCCACTTCATCAGACAACTCAATCATCAATGCGTGAGCTTCCTCCGATTTTTCGGATGCAGAAGTTACAGCATCGTGTGCCTTCTGTTGAGATTTTTCAGCGGCCCGAACTTCCTTTAGAACGCTAGAATTACTTGCTTCCTCGGCCGCTTTCAAATCATTATATTCGGATTGCATCTTCTTCATCTTCGAAAAGAAATCTCTCTCCTTACTGGCGCCAATCTGACCGGTTTCGAATCTCCTTTCCATCTTATCCATCTCAATTCGAACCTTCCCTGCGGTCCTTCCATTCTTTGGCCTTCGGAAATCGTCGTCTCCTGGCTTCGAACTTCGGAGTTTTACTCGCAAATCCTTCAATTCAGTGGTCTTTTCCAGTCTTACCCTCCTTAGATCAGAAACATCCCCATTTGCTTCATTCCTGATTGACTTTTGCTTCTGAACCTCTGTAATCAACTCCTTAACTTGCCGATTTATCTCGTTTCTTTTGTCTAGTTGGACCCTGACTTTGACGTTCAGATCATCTCTTTTTGACTTGAAGTCATCTAGCATTTCTCCTACGATTTCTGACTTGGGTTCGAAAACTTTAGCAATATTCGTGTGATTGAGTCCCATGCGAATCTTGTTTCGCCGAATTTGCTAAACCATTTAAGCCATACCAATTTCAGCACTATTCTTCCCTTCGTACAGCCATTTTTCCCTTTCTACTGCCCGTTCTTGAGACTCCCAACTTCCTCTTCTTCTTTGGTGGAGCCCTCATTCCTCCAGAATCAGGAATATCCACTTTTTGTTCATTCAGAGAATACAGACTCCCTGACTCCAATAGGGCACCCATCTCCTCTTGACTGAGTGTTCCCCCACTGGCTGCAATTCCTCTGATATCCGAGATCTTTACCCCTCCAGTCCTACCTCTGGATAGTCTCGTATAACTATCAATCCTCCCCTTCTCCTTCTTAGCAATTGTTTTTTCTACCTTAATTCGATCCAATCTCTCATCAATTTGGGAAATTCTAGAACTAATCTTTCTTATTTCCTTCCTGCTAATTCCTTTCCCATCTGAATCTGGGTCAGTCTTCACCCCATCAACAATTTTTCCAGCTTCTTCCTTATTTTCATCCAATTTTCGTGAGATGTCCCTCATTTTCGTCACTTGATTCACGTATGCTTCATGAGAGTCTTCTGCCTGCCTTTTTCGAATAATAGCCGATTGAATTTCAAAGAATCTACTGAATGCATCCAATTCCCGATTTAGCATGGGCACAGCAGTGAGATCATTGTCAACAGTGGTCAATCTTCCGTGTGTATCAGCCAACCAATCCAATAGAATGTTTGACGGTGGGGGGATACAGATGTTGATGCTATCTCGTAGATGCTTTTGCTTCTGGCCTTCCTTCCGAGCTTTGTGAAAGTCGCGTAACAGTGCCTTTCGACCAGAGTTTGCAGCATCGAAGCTGCCAATTGCAGATCTTAGTGATTTTACAATTTGAATTTGGCTTTTCCTTTCTTCTCGGAGGCTCCTAGCTTCGCTATCCAGCGTCTCAAGAACCCTGACCTGCTCCTTTGATTGGCGCACAACGTCTTCCTGGTCCATTTCTTCTAAGTCGTCCCACTGGCCTCTCTTATTTCTTGGGCTCATTCTTCCTCACTACCCCTGCGCATCAGCGACTTTTTTCTTCTAGTCTTCTTAGCGAATGATGACATTCCCCCTTCAGAGACCTTCTTCATGCCATCTAGTAGTTCGGAAAAGCCCGGGCCCAGATCCCCAAATCCTTCCTTGAGTCGTCTTTCCCAATGGCCTATCGCTTTGTCCGACTGAGAAAGCAGTTCTCTAGCACGATCTAATTGGCTACGCACATCACGCAGCTCGCTACCCAAACTCTCGTGATTTTCGTAAAGAGGCTGTGCCTTTTCTACTCCACCCAGCATTTTGACGTGCGCCTGATCTGCCGATTTGAACAACTTCGACATTTCCCTACTTTTGCCGATATACTCCATCATTTCTGGGTTGGAGTTCTTTCTATCATTGAGCCACCTATCATTTTCTATTATTAGTGCCCGTCTCTCCTCCAATAGTTTCCTTTCTGACTTGTGATCTAGGGCCGAAGTCTGAATTTTATGCTCGATCCTTTCTAGTTCATCAATCAACTTCTCCCTTTTCCATTTGGGATCTAAGCTAACCATGCCACCTTTTTCCAATACACTTTCGCGAGTAGCCTTGACATCTGAAATCAAACTGCGAGCGTCATTTTGGCATATATCCCTGATTTGCTTATACTCGGCAACTTTATTGTTCGCACTTTCCATGGCTTTGGCGATTCTTTCAAACTTTGGCCCGAGCGACTCTTCCTCGGCTTCTAGGTTTCGTATTACTCCTGGCAAGCTATCTTTTAGCATCATCCGACGTTGCAACAGGGCGCGCGCCAACTCTTCTGGACCAATGGCCAGCAACTGAGGGTTGTCCATAACATTCCGGTTCCAGTGATGCCTCCCATTAAAGGGCTGTGTGGACGAATTTATTGGGTTTGATTGATACGATGTTGCAGGAGGGGTCGCCCAATGCTTGCGATGAAGCGCAATTCATTGTCTGTTTCCCTATGCATAGTGGCTTTGTTCCTATTCCTTACATGCCCCGAAACGGGACACGACATCCTTTCCCAAAACAACAATTCAGAGTTCGTAAATGATACAAACTCTTCAGCGAATCTTACTTCTGCTGGCACCTCATCAGTGGCAATTTCCGGTGAACCCGCACATGCGGGGGACACCCTTAGTGCATCCATATTAGTCAGCAACAGCGGGACATCTTCGGGCTTTGCATCACTATTGCTCGAGGACACAACAAATAATGTCACCTACGAAGGAAATCAAATCGAGATTACACCCGGGTCAAGTAGAGAAGTTAGTGCCTCCTTCACCTCGAATACTGATGGGCATATCATCTACAATTGGCGTGTTACAAGCCTCGACTCCCCAGTTAACGAGAGTCTTGCTGGATCCTTCGAAATAGAAGCATTTCCCCGGCAAACCCTAACCACAGCCATCGAATCATATAGGTGGACAAGTTCACATGGACTGGAATTAGACCTCTCCATTTTCCTATCTCCTGGCAGCTCACGAGAAGTTACAATGCAGGTATTCAGTATCTCACCGGAATCAACAACACTGCTGCAACTCATTGAAATAGAACTGGATCCAGGGCGGCGTCCAGTATTCATCGACATGGGCAACCCCAATTCGGAGGAAGTCCGTATCGAACTATTACCTAAGGAGTGGTCTCCGAATACCAATTCTATCAACTCAACTACTATTCAATTAGAAACACCTTTTGTCGATCCATCCACCCTATCGATTGAAGCCTCAATATCTCCAGAAATTCCTATTTCTGGCCAATCGGTGATAATTTCAGTCAATCTAACAAACAATGGTAACATTTCTACCGAAGTTGGAAAATTGAGAGTAATTAGGACGTCGGACAAGGCCATATTGGCCGAATCATCGGTTCCCTCTGTAAATCCCGGCATAACTATCACTAGCAATCTGGAAATTCCTAAATGGTCCGAATCCGAAGCCGAGGGGGGCTCCTCGTTGGAAGTTGTTTGGATGTCTGGACACGCCGCTCCCTCCCTCCTCTTCTTTGTTCAATCAACACCTATTGATGACGGGATTGCATTACCATTCAACATCATTGCTGTGTTCCTCGGCACGTTGGCAGGGATTGTAGCAATCCTCTCCGGGAGATTAGTTTGGCGTGCATCATCGACAAAAACACCTTCAACCAATTCAGAAGGAATGAGAGCAACTAGGGAGGAAAAGAAACTACAATCGAGGAAAGGAAAGAAGGAGGTTTCATGCCCCTTTTGTGAACAACGTCTTTCAATTCCCGAGAAACACATGGGTGAAGCCAGATGCCCATCATGCTCCATGAATTTCAATGTCAGTGGCTCCCAAAACGAGAGTACCCCCGAACCGCCTCTTACCAATGTTGAAGAGGATACTCCAGACATTCTAGTCGTTGCTTCCGCAGAAGATCTACTACAGTGCCCCGAATGTGATCAAACACTCAAGGTGCCGATGGACAAAAGACCAGTACTGTCTAGATGTCCAGTATGTAGGCTGGAGTTCATGGCCGAATTGGAGGTATAGTATGAAATTCAGTGAGTACGAACAGATGTATCTCAAGAGAATATTTGAGGTTCATGACGAAACTCCCGACGCAATTGTGAAAACTACACAATTGGCACAAATAATGGGTGTTTCTCCTGCATCAGCTACGGAGATGGTCCAAAAGCTATCAGAGAGGGAGATGGTTACTCATGTCCCATACCGTGGATTTAGGCTTACTCCTGAAGGATTCCAATTTGCTGCAAGAATCAAGAGAATTGAGGGACTATTGCAAATTCTGTTGGTTGATATTATTGGATTTTCAGGTGATTTCACGGCGGTGGCCAGTAAAATGGAACATGCAGTAAGTGAAGATTTGGAGGTTGCACTGGATAAATTTCTAGGATATCCAGAACATACGTATGATGGTGACAAGATTCCATCAATCGACAGGTCAATTGGATCCATTGGTGTTGGAACACTCCTCCCTCTTTCGAGCCTTCCTGACGGCGCCTCAGCCATGATTGAGTTAATTGTGACCAATAGTGTAGAAGTGGTAACTATTTCCGACTCCGGACTTAGCATTGGTACGATCATTTACAATAACGACGGAACGCTATATTCCGGCGACACCCAAGTCTCCTTATCCAGTGGCCTTTCCAAGATGGTCCTAGCCAGAGTCACAAATACCTAGGTGAAAGTATGCGGGGAGACGAGCGGCGGGAAAATTTTGAACCTCACCATCTTGTTGATGTTGAAGCAGAAATGGACGATATGCTGGCCGTTCTAGAGAGAGATGAGAGGCCCGTAATAGACTATGATAATGAGAAAAAGGCGAATGAAAGATCTATTGCTACGGCCTCCTACAAACAGTCCTTAAAATCCCGCGAACTCATCCTGACTGGTGTAGACGACCTATTGATTAGCCGTGGAGCACGCCTGATATTATTCCTACCAATATTTGTTGTGGTATTATTTGGACTAGCCCAATCTTACCGCGAAGCAGACCCCGAATGGTGGATGGGCGGAGTTAGGGAGCTCTTCTTCGATGTAAAAATCTCCACTGCCATATACCTGCTAGCTCTAGTGATGATGGTGGCCGACCTCCTCCTTCTATTTGTGTTGCATTATTTGCTTTCAATCACGAAGAAGATTTTTCGATTGGAGAGCGATGAGATTACCAGCTCTGGTGTGACGTTTCGAAGTGCTCATGGTTACACCGAAATGAAGGCCGTAATAGACGGTTCAACAAGCCAACTAACTCTAACTACCTCTCTAATGATAGTTGCAACGCTTTTCCTATCTCTAGCTCTCAATTTCTCATCGGAGACACAAGGAATCCCTGTTCTCATAGCCCTCTCTACCGGAGCCCTACTCTCTGGACACAGCGTATACATGGTCTCTGACAGACCCCGTTTCAATACGGTAAATCAGTGGGGGCTCCTCGAGGCATTTTCACCCCCCATTCATCCCGCACTACTCAACAAGCCATTCACTGATGTCATTAGGGCACATGTCGATCCCCTACTTGCGGTCCGCATTTCCAAATACGTCTCATCATTCAACTCTGACTTACGAACTGGCGTCTCTCTATCCGACCTCCAGGAGTTCATCCTGCAAATGCTCCATATGCTTCGCTCGGGAATCATCGACGAAGATGAGTTTCACTCCTCTTTGGGCTTGGTAGTCGACTCCAAGACAATTGATAATATAATCAACCATCCTGAACTTGGTGAAGAGACCTTGGAAAGGCTGCTAAGTCATGCAAGAAACCGTTGTGCACCATTCTTCCGTCTTAATGATCGGCTAAGGATGCACCTAACCAATCCTCAAAACTCCCAAATTTGGTTCGATGTAGATATGGAAAATCTCACTCTGGGAAGTGCCAATCTTTTCGCATTTGTGTTAAACCAAACCAGTGAACCACAAGATCTCCTCCTCAGGGTCCAAACTCCCGATTTCAGACCTAACGAATGCGTGTACCGACTAAAGGCTGAACCAATCGACTCTTCCTCAATTGAAGGCAAAGCTCTTCACCATCAACTATCCAAGTCTATATCATGCTCCCGAATTATTTGGCAATCTCTGATACCGTCATCTATGGGGGATGCCACGGTTACGGTTCGTCTTGAGGACTCTGATGGAAACTTGATTTCGGGCAAGGTTTTGAAGGCGAACATCCGATCCGATCTAGTCACTAGACTCCGGATGACAACTGGTGCCGTATTCATGATCGGTGCAGCCCTGGCCATAATTTCGCCCACCCTCCCGTTTATTGCAAATCTACTGGGACTTTAGTTCGTTTCAATAAGGTACTGCTTCTCGCACACCTATGGAGCCTGATGAGCCGATAGGTGACGACCTTAGATCCAGGCTCCACGCAATGGAAGCAAAATTGAAGAGGATGAGAGGTCAAAGAGACTCTCACAATGAATCTGCAAAGAGAGCAGCCGACTCGCGAAATTCTGTCCAAGAACAAGGCAAGGAACTCCGAGCTTCGATAAAGACGAAGATGGACGACCAGAAGGCTGTCAGAGCCCAAGCAAAGGTCCACCAAGCAAGACGCGATGAGATTCAGAAACATGTCAAAGAGCTGTTTTCTATGAAGAAGGGTCGGAGGAAAGAAGGCCCAGGCAAATCGGTGGTTATTCAATTATCAGAAACGGTAGGTGAAATTGACCGAATCGAAAATCAGATTATGACTGATGGGTCTCTCTCACTTGATAAAGAGAACCGACTAATCAAAAAGTTAAGGTCCCTAATTTCCCGGAGAGACGAACTAATCCCAACAGTAGAGGAACATCAGATTATTTCAATAGACATTGGGGATATGGACGAATCCATAATTCGACTCAGATCCGAGGCCGATAACGAGCATCAAAATATGATTTCTCAGAACAAGCTCGCTGATGAGATATGGGTTGAGATTAAGCCGATGCTTGAAGAGAGGGATTTCCTTAGAGGCGAGGGTGACAGGCTACATTCAATTTTTGTTAGCGAGAGGGGCAAGGCAGACGAAACCCATGCTCAAATCATTCAATTGCTTGATAAGGTTAACGAGATTAGGAACGAGATAAAATCACAGTATGAGGAACGTGAAAGACTAGTCCGCGAACATAACAAATTAGTCAGTGAGAACCTAAGGACCCCGGATCAAGATGAGGGTTTAGTTGATTCATTAACACAGCGGCTTGTCGAAGGCGGTTCGGTAACATTTGGAGGGACAGTACCCGATGAACCAGAAAAACAAGAATCGGAATCCCTATCGAAGCGAAGGTCTAGGAAACTAAGGACTACTAGGGGCAACAAATGATTGCTACCATCCTCGTTCGTCCATACGTACATCAAGGGTATCTATCTCGAGCCCCGGCATAGCATCACCAACCATTTCACTCGCTTCCGCTACAACTTTATGGTCGTCATGGTGATGGGTCGCAAGTACAATTGCTTCAGCAGTTCTTGTTGGATCCGAACTCTTGAATATCCCCGATCCAACAAATACACCATCCATTCCATGACTCATCATTAATGCTGCATCTGAAGGTGTCGCAATCCCACCAGCAGAGAATGTCACTACAGGCAGTCTTCTTAGATTACCCACGTCTCTTACCACAGATGCAACTTCTTTCCGTAGATACTCGATGTCGCCAAATGGAGTACTTGTAACTGAGATCCCTAATTCCGAGACGTCCTCTAATCGTTTGTATCCGCCCATTATGACTTCAATCACCTCTTCAATCCGTCCTTCGTTTGCCAATACCGCCTCTTCTATCTCATTTGATAGCAGTCGGGCATGCTTTACTGCACTGACAACATTACCAGTCCCCGCCTCCCCCTTTGTTCTAATCATCGCCGCACCTTCTGCAATTCGTCTCACAGCTTCTCCTAAACTGGTACACCCACAAACAAATGGTATGGTGAAATTTTGCTTTGCGATGTGGTAAAATGGGTCGGCTGGCGTAAGCACCTCTGACTCATCAATCATGTCCACTCCAAGCTGTTCCAGAACTCTTGCCTCTTCATTGTGCCCAATCCTGGCCTTTGCCATTACCGGTATGCTAGTTGTCTCAATGATTTCCTTAATCAACAAGGGATGACTCATTCTCGCCACCCCACCAGATGAACGAATATCCGCCGGAACTCTTTCCAATGCCATTACAGAAACAGCCCCCGCATCTTCAGCAATATGTGCATGTTCGGGGGTAACTACGTCCATGACCACCCCACCCTGCTGCATTTTGGCGAAACCTCGCTTCAGGAGCTCGGTACCGTGACGCATGTTCTCTAACTCAAGCCTTTGTGACACAGCCAATGCTCAGGGCATGTATTGAAGAACTTATGTCAATAATATTTCGTTATCAAGAGTCCGCAAGAACGGGTGAATCTCCTTCGGCGATTGGAAGGTTGGGAGCCTCCTCCTCATTCCTTTCAAGCCAGCTCATCATTTCATCAGGTAAGTCTGTGTCCGCATAGATTGCTTCAGTAGGGCATTCTGGGATGCATGCCGCACAATCTATGCACTCATCTGGGTCTATCACTAGATATTCTTCGGCCTCCCTAAAAGCCTCCACTGGACAGACATGCACGCAGTCTTGGTATTTACAGCGAACGCATGCTTCAGTCACAACATGAGTCATTATGAAAAAATGGGATTATTTATTGCATATCAAAGCTTGTATGATGCTATTGTATGGACATCAGTTCGTTTAGTAATCCTGATGCCACCAAAGTAGGATCCTGAGTTGAATATACCTCCAATTTGAATCGGCCCTTGACTACAGTCCTAGTGCTTCGAGATTCGAAAATGGCCGAACCTCTGACAAGGTCAGACAATGATGCTCTAACATGCAGCACCTTCTCCTCATCAATCCTCAACTCTAGTCCGCTTTCCAATAATGAACGTAACTGCTCCTTTCCGAATTTTTGTAGTGAAACCCTTGCCGATTTCTTCTTCATTTTAGCAACAATCGTTGACATAGGAGCTCCAAGGGCTGATTTCTCGTGCTCTATGGATATTTCTGCGTTATTACCCGCAAGCCACGAAATTGCATTTGTAATCATTTCAATATTATCAACAGCACTAGCATGTACCCTCCAGGTTCCCCCATGCAGACTCATGTTGCATCGAAGTACATCAGCTCCTTCAATGCGCCGAATGCAACTCATAGTGCGGGATTTCGTTCAAATACTGGTGGTAGTTCGGACGGTCCGCAAACGGGGAAGCCCCCGATAATAGGAGTCGGTATATTGGCCAAAGGTGCATCAGCGAGGGCAGCGGCTCGAAGGCAGAAGGATAAGTGGAAGGCCAAGCGTTGGTTCTCTATCAGGGCTCCGAGGAATCCCTGGTCGTTCAAGGTCCTAGGTGAGACTATTGCTGAGGAGGACTCTATGCTCGTGGGGAGGACCTACGAAGTGATGCAAAACGAGCTAGATGGCGACTTCTCTAAGATGCATGTAAAAATCAAATTTAGAATTACAGGTGTCATTGGAAATGACGCCATTACTGAGTTCGTCGGGCATGATGTGATGAAAGACTACGTTAGGAGACAGATTAGGCGTGATCGTGGAAAGGTCGATGACACCATAGACGTAGTTACTGATGATGGGGCATTGATTCGACTCAAGCCATTCATTGTAACCCGATCAAGAATAAAGGCTAGTCAGAAGCAGGAGACTCGTACAGTAGCTAGAAACGTGGTAATCAAGGAATGTTCCCAAACTACATGGCTTAGCGTTCAGAAGTCTTTACTCGATGGCTCGCTGGAGGAGAAAGTCACCAAGGCAATTTCCAAGATCCAACCAGTCCGGGCCGTATTCTTCAGGAGGAGCCAGTTGATGCAAGAGGGGGTATCGATGGACGATGGACCAACTCTGGAGGAAATTAAGGCTGAAGAGAAATCCGCAAAGGAAGAATCCGAAAGGGAGATGGATGAGCATCAATCGGATTTGGAATCTGAGGTTGAAGAAACTGACTCAGAGGACGATGACGAAGAAGCATCCAACCTCCCAGTTGAAGAACCTCCTGCGGAGGCAGTTGCCGACTCATCTGACGAGGGTGCTGACTATGAGTCAATGACCGTAGTCCAGCTGAAGGGACTGCTCAAAGCATCAGGTAAGCCCGTATCTGGAAAGAAGGCTGACCTTATTTCTAGATTGACGGAGTGAGGAGATGCCCCGCATAGCGGTTCTTTGCGGCACAGGTATGAGCACATTTGCGACATCTCTCTCTCCAAATTCTAAATCCTTTGATTGCATATCTGTTGATTCCCCATGGGGAACAGTTCCCCTGTCAATAGTAAAAATGGACAAGGGCGAGGTCATTGTTATCGATCGCCATTTTTCTACATCAGAGCGCAGGACCCCACCTCATGTAATCGAGCACAGGGCCAATGTTCATGCAGCAATTTGCAGCAAACCTGATTTGATTGTTAGTGTGAACTCAGTTGGCGCAATTCGAAGGGATTTGGAACCGGGCACCGTAGGGGTAGCTGGAGATATACTCGATCTCGCAACCATGGCATGGACTTTCCATGACGATGATGCTGTCCATGCCGATAGGACTACAATTTTTGACAAGCGAGCTTCCGAGATATGTGCCGACACAATAAACTCATCCCAACAAACCGTCCACACTGATCTTATTGTAGCCCAGTGTGTCGGACCACAATTTGAGAGCCCCTCTGAAATTGACGCATTGGAAAAGTTGGGTGCGGACGTAGTAGGAATGACGTTAGGTCCCGAATCGAGGTTAATTTCTGAGTCTGGATTGGCATACGTTGGCCTTCCGTGCTGTTCCAATTGGGCAGCTGGCCGGATGCCCGGAAATCCAATGGCAGCAATAGATCACGAAGACGTCGCCGACAAGGCATCAATGATGCTAACAATAATTTCCTCGTGCATACATTCTCTATTGGATGTCATGTGATTACAAACCTTGTAAAAAGTAATCATATTGCAATTCTTCAATGTGCTTTCTGGATGTTGCATTTGCGTAATCCACAAGTGGTTCTCTATTCAACTCTAGGAATTGTTCTCCAAACTGGAATGGCTGGAGGATAATAGAGGCCTGTTCCATAAATCCCAAGATGGCTAATGTTGCTGCAAGAGCTTCTACTGAGGATAATCTGCCAACATTACCCCATGAAACGGAATTAGCAGCAAGAAGTGAAGGTAGAATCCTCCTCTCTAACTTCGTCTTCCTCTCAATAATCCCCAGAGACTCTTCTATTCTCTTCCACGAGCAGTCGAGCACAACCAAGGAGCCCCCCAATTCGATCAATTTCCTATCTTCGGGGCCAAGAATTGTCGTTGTTGTAGGGTCTAGGAGAAATCCCCTGCGCGGGGCATCGCCGGGCTTACTGTGCATCTTAACCAATCCCAATGATTCCAGCTTTCTGGCTGTGCATTTCTTCGGGTCATCCTGGTCAAGATGGATGACGTGGAGTGGAACTATGCTCACTTTCTATCTCCTATTCCTTGCGCCTGACCTAGAAACACCCAATCTACGGGATTTCTTCTTGGTCTTACGCTCTCTCTCTTCTGAAATAGGCTCTTTACTTGCATCAGAAATTGTCATTTCCTTGTGGACGGTTGACTCCACCATTTTTGAATTGCTTGGGAACGACTCCACGATTAACGTCACACCAAGTGCCTTCGAAATCTTATCTATAATGGAATCAGTTGGCCTATTACCATTCTCTGCTTTTTGAATGTCACCAACTTTCAAGTTCAATGTTTTGGCTAAATTGCTTTGTGTCCAACCCTTCTCCCTTCTTGCAGCCCTGATCCTATTGTGAAAGTCCGGGGCTAACTCACTGGACTCCCTACTCATTATATCGATACCCGAAATTCCCTTTCCCACAACTCGACTAATTGGTGCTGTGACTTCGGGAATTATTGGCGGCAAATGTTGAACTACCAGCCCCATGGAATCAATACACTTGCTACAACACTCCAGTAGGACACCACGAACAGTAGCTTTTCTAGTGGTTGTACCTTCATTGCCACATAGCTCGCAAGTTCCCATGACTAATCGAGGGAAGCGAGGGACATGATACCTTCGCAGGGGTCATAAACACCCTTCTCCAAGAAGTTCCATGGCGAGTGAGGCCGACGAGGGTGCAAACAGAGGGGACCTTCCGGATTCTGAGGGCGCACAATTGGCAACAATTGAGAGGCTGTCAAGGGATTTCGACGAGCTCTCTGAGAAAGCTCAACAGCTACTAACTGAGAAACTATTCCTCGAAAACGAATATTCCCAGCTAAAGAAGCGTGCCAATCGCCTAGATGAAGAGCTCAGAAATATACGAAATCCCCCTTTGGTCATTGGATATATTCAAGATATATTCGATGAGCAAGCGATTGTCCGAAGCTCCAACGGCACCGTTTTCTTGGTTTCCGTGAATCGGAGACTCGATATTTCTTCCATGAAGCCCGGAACACGGGTTGCCCTCAACCAAGACACCCTTTCCGTTGTGGACATTCTTGCTGACTCATGGGATCCACTAGTAAGTAGTGCTGAGGTAATTGATTTGCCCGATGTCGATTATCAATCAATAGGCGGTTTGGATGAACAGATTAATGAGATTAGGGAAGCAATAGAGCTCCCATTTGAGCACCCAGATGAATTTGCAAGGTTTGGTATTGAACCCCCGAAAGGAGTCCTCCTCACTGGCCCCCCGGGAACTGGAAAGACAATGCTCGCAAAGGCCGTTGCCAACTCAACTAAGGCCACATTCCTCGGGCTCGTTGGGGCGGAGTTGGCACAGAAATATATTGGCGAGGGAGGTCGAATGGTAAGGGAACTATTCGATCTAGCCCGCCAGAGAGCTCCCTCCATAATATTCATCGATGAATTGGATTCAATTGGCTCTAAGAGACTGGATACAGCTACTTCTGGAGACAGGGAGGTCCAGCGAACCCTAATGCAACTTCTCTCCGAGATGGATGGCTTTGAAAATTTGGACAATGTGAAGGTAATTGCTGCAACCAATAGACCAGAGTTATTAGATGCTGCATTATTGAGGCCTGGAAGATTTGATAGAATTATAGAAATCCCATTACCTGATACTGATTCCCGAGAGACGATATTTGCCGTTCATACTGGATCTATGCCATTGGAAGAAAGCGTGTCAATGCGTTCACTAGCAAATATTTCCGAGGGATTCAGCGGCGCAGAAATCAAATCGGTAGTTGTCGAAGCAGGAATCTCAGCTATTTCAAGTGGCCGTAAGAGAGTTTCAAAATCGGATTTTACAATTGCAATAAAGAAGATTGAGAATAAGAAGAAGGACTCTCAAAATGGACATTCGGAAGTACTCTACCAATAGCAAAATATCATCATCATAGAGGCACTCCAAGGAGTGTGTCTGACCGCTTAGTTGAATGTGTCCCTAATTTTAGCGAGGGTCAGGACGCCATCGTAATCAATCAAATTACCAAACCAATAGAAGACTCTCCCAAAATCTCTCTTTTGGATGTTGACATGGGTGCTGATTTCAATAGGACCGTGGTTACCATGGTCGGAGAACCGGAAGCAGTTCTTATGGCCGTAATCGAATGCACAAAGATCGCTGTGGAACTAATTGACATGCGACTTCACTTGGGGGAGCATGCTAGAATGGGTGCCGTGGACGTCGTACCATTTATCCCAATCAGGGGTATAACAATCGATGAATGTGTGCTACTATCGAAGCGTTATGCCAAAGCCGTTTCCCAATCATTGAATTTACCTGTTTACCTCTATGCCGAGGCAGCCAAGAGTTCGCAGAGAATCCGCCTACCTGACATCAGAAAAGGCGAGTACGAGGGACTTCGGGATAAGATCACTAGTGAGGAATGGACTCCAGACTATGGTCCAGCACAATTCATGCCAAAGATGGGTGCCACCGCAACGGGAGCCCGCCAGATATTAATCGCCTACAATGTCAATCTAAATACCGATGACAGGTCAAAGGCGAACTCTATTGCAGCAAAGATTCGGACCAGTGGTTCGTTGCTGAAGGACGAGAAGGGAGACAAGGTGATTGGTCCGGATGGAAAACCACTAAGGAATCCCGGGCGGTTCCCGTCTCTCCAAGCTGCAGGTTGGATGTTCGACGAGTCAACAGCCCAGGTTTCTATGAACCTACTTGACTACAGCGTGACAGGTTTAGATGATGTAACTGAGGCTATTCGGGAAGAGGCATCATTGCTAGGATTGAAAGCTGTAGCAGGAGAGCTGGTTGGACTGGTGCCTCTAGAAGCAATGATTTCTGCAGGGAGAAAATATCATTCCGATTCATCTAATCAGGATGAGATGACGCTGGTCGAGTCTGCAGTCTCGGGACTAATGCTCGATGCATTAGGAAAATTTGATGCCAAATCAAATGTCATTGAATGGGCAATAAACGGGTCGGAGTAGTATGAATGACGGATATTCAAGGGTCCTAGACTCGATAGCATCATCAGAACCCACTCCGGGGGGAGGTTCCGTAGCTGCGCTGTCCTTAGCGCATGCCCACTCTTTGGCAATCATGGTCTCAAGACTTACCTTGGGCAAGGAAAAGTGGGTCGATGGCCATGAAATATCGAAATTGGTTATATCGAACTCAGAAATTGGTGTCGAGCATTCGATAAAATTAGCAGAAATTGACGCTGAAGCATTTGATTGTGTAATGGACGCATATAGGCTTCCAAGGGGTGACGAAAAGACAAATGAAGCTAGGAAGCTGGCAATTCGCACTGCTACTATTGGAGCCGCAGAAGCTCCACTAGCGACGGCCGAAGCCGCCCAATCTCTACTCGCTCAAGTGGAAGCACTATCTGAAAATTGCAATGCCAATGCATTGACTGATCTGGCATCGTCAGCCGAACTTGCATTTACCGCAGCAAATATTGCGGCTATGAACGTGAGGATAAATCTCGAATATCTTGTTGGCGATGACGTGCAATCCCTTACCTCGTCAATTGATGATATTCTAGATGACTCTAGAAATATGGTAGTAAGGATAAGATTGAGGGTTAATGAGAGGTTGGGATGGTGATGCCATTCGATGAAAATGCATTCCTGGGAATCCCAGAATCTTTGCCCTCTCCTGCTATCCTTGACTCATCCGTTCCCCATGCACCAATTAGACCCCAAATTCTTACTGAGTCTGAAACAATACTGTCAATTGAGAACGCCCTAAGGTACTTCCCAGTTGAGTGGCATCCTGTGCTCGCAGCCGAGTTTCTCGACGAGCTGAAGCGACTTGGTCACATTTACATGCACAGATTCAGGCCTAACTACACAATGTTTGCAAGACCAATTTCTGAATACCGGGCAAATTCTAGTTCGGCTGCAGCGATAATGCTAATGATACAGAACAACCTAGATCCAGATGTTGCTCAATTCCCTCATGAGCTGATTACCTATGGTGCTAATGGTGCCGTATTCCAAAACTGGGCCCAATACCTATTGACAATGAAGTATTTGAGCAATATGAAGGAAGACCAGACTCTTGTGATGAATTCTGGCCATCCACTCGGCATCTTCCCTTCAAGCGACGATGCACCAATGGTCGTGGTCACAAATGGCATGGTCGTCCCAAACTACTCTACTCAGGAAGATTACGAGCGAATGAGTGCACTCGGGGTAACCCAATACGGGCAGATGACGGCTGGCTCATACATGTATATCGGCCCCCAGGGGATAGTCCATGGAACCACAATTACCATTCTCAATGCCGCCCGTAAATATCTAGGAATAAATTCAGAAGACGGACTTGGTGGCCTTTTGTTTGTCACTTCAGGATTGGGGGGGATGTCTGGTGCTCAGGCCAAGGCAGCAGTCATTGCTGGAGTTGTCTGCATTATCGCTGAGGTAAACCCAAACCCTGCAAAAAAGAGGCTCTCCCAAGGATGGCTATCTGAACTCTACGACGACTTGGAGAGGCTGTGTGACCGAGCAGAGGCCGCCATTGCAAACCGTGAAGCCGTTTCACTGGGATACATGGGCAACATCGTGGATCTTCTAGAGTACCTCAATGAGAGGGAAATCTACCCCGATTTAGCAAGTGACCAGACCAGCCTTCACAATCCCTGGTTGGGGGGCTACATGCCCGTTGATATATCATTTGAAGATGGCTTGACTCTAATGAGGGATGATCCTGCATCATTCAAGAATTCGGTAAAGAGCTCGCTTAGACGACATGTCATAGCAATAAACTCACTTTGCAACAATGGGACAAAGTTCTGGGATTATGGAAACGCATTCCTTCTTGAATCGAGTAGGGCCGGTGCGGACGTTGTTAACGACGATGGGTCCTTCCAATACCCGTCATATGTGGAAGATATCATGGGCCCTATGTGCTTTGACTATGGATTTGGGCCATTTAGGTGGGTATGCACATCCGGATCTGAAAAGGATCTACTGAACACCGACAGGATTGCCCGGGAAATATTGGAGGAACTCTCAAAGAGCTGCCCAGTAGAATTGCGAACTCAATACAATGATAACATTAGATGGATTTCTGAGGCGGAAAATCACCGTCTTGTTGTTGGAAGTAAAGCAAGAATCCTCTATGCTGACGAAATTGGACGGCGAAGAATTGCATTAGCATTCAACAAAGCAATATCTGACGGATTGATATCATCCCCTATTGTTCTTGGTCGGGATCATCATGACGTTGGTGGTACGGATAGCCCATACAGGGAAACAGCGAACATTTACGATGGTTCCATGTTTACCGCCGATATGGCTGTACAAAACTTCGTTGGAGATTCATTTAGAGGTGCAACATGGATCAGCCTCCACAATGGCGGTGGCGTGGGCTGGGGGGAGGCAATTAATGGCGGATTCGGGCTTGTAATAGACGGCACTGAGTCATCCGATAGAAGGATTTACTCCATGATTCCATGGGACGTAAATAACGGCCTTGCACGAAGGTCTTGGGCCAGGAATGATGCTGCAATATCAACCGTGAAAAGGGCAATGCAATCAGATGAGAGGCTACAGGTAACAATGCCCACATTGGTGGACAAAGAGCTACTTGTGAACATTATCGAAACCTCACGATGACTCTATTTGGATATAGCTACTCGCAATATTGATGGGCGAGATTCAACTTGATGGCCAATCCCTTACTATCTCTGAAGCATTAGCCATTTCCTCAGGCGCATCTAGAGGCTCACTCTCTGTCCAATCTCGGGAGAAGATGACTGAGTCCAGGGCTGCCGTCCAGAGAATCGTGGATTCAGATGAAGTTGTATATGGTATTAACACAGGATTTGGGGCTTTGTCTTCATTCAGAATTGACAGGAATGAGCTAGATCAACTGCAGGCTAATCTTGTTCGTAGTCATGCTTGTGGGATTGGGGAGTTAATGGATCCTGAGGATGTATTGTTGATGATGGTCTTCCGTGCCAACTCTTTAGCTAGAGGCTTCTCGGGGGCTCGTCCTGAACTGGTAGACTTTCTACTCTCAATGGTAAACTCCCGGATAGCACCAATGGTACCCCGAATCGGCTCCCTGGGCGCATCTGGTGATTTGGCCCCTCTTTCCCATATGGCATTGTCTATGATGGGAGAAGGTGAATGCTCAGTTAAAAGTGGAGATTATTGGAGCTACATCAGAAGTGATTTGGCACTTGCCGATGCTGGGCTATCTCCAATTAGCTTACAGGCCAAGGAAGGCCTCTCACTAATCAATGGAACCAGTCAAATGTGCTCATATCTGACCCTTGCACTTATTCGCATGGAGGGCCTACTACTGGCTGCTGATGCCTCAGTGGCATGCTCTGTAGAGGCCATCAGGGGTTCGCACATGCCATTCGATAGCAGAATCCACATGGCACGGCCCCAAGTGGGCCAGTCGAGTTGTGCAGCAAGAATTTTCTCGCTCCTATCTGAGTCTGAAATCGCCAAATCCCATGCAGATTGTGACAGAGTTCAGGACGCATACTGCTTCCGATGCTCACCACAAGTACACGGGCCAGTAATGGATCTGCTTCACGAGACTAGGAGGATGTTGGAAATTGAAATTAACAGCGCAACAGACAACCCGCTTGTATTCGTTGATGGCGACACAGCCGAAATTATCAGCGGTGGAAATTTCCATGGTCAGAATATGGCCTTAGCGAGTGACTCATTAGCCGTGGCATGCCACGAGATTGCAAGTATTTCCGAGAGGCGAATTAACCAGATTTTAGATCCTAAATGGAGCGGGCAAAAGGCATTCCTTGCAAATAAAGAAGGCCTGGAAAGTGGATTGATGATTGTTCAATACGTTGCCGCAGCCATAGTTTCCGAACTGCATCTTCTAGCAAATCCTACCACAACAAGCAACATCCCCGTCAGTATGGGCAAGGAAGATCACGCTTCGATGGGCGCAACGGGGACATACAGGGCATTCAAGGCAACAAAACTGCTTTCTCAGGTTATTGCAAATGAATTGGTATGCTCTACTGAGGCATTGGATAGGATATCTGAGAGCCCCGGTACCGGTGTCCGGAAAATCCGCAAATGGGTTCGTTCCTACGTCCAACCCCTTGATTCCGATAGATCCATGACTGCAGAGTGTGAAGCGCTCTCAAATGCATTACAAAATGGCGAACTCAGCGAATTGTTAGGGTGAGACAATGCAGGAAAAGATGCACATGCGCTGGCACCCTGGAACAAATCCACTACCCTTCGATACCAAAATTGCTGGATTTCATGATTCTGCCTTATTGTTAGATGAAACTCATTGCTATCCTCGCGGGGGTGGCCAGCCCGGGGACATGGGGACAATTACATCTAATGAAGGCAATATTGCCTCCTTCTTCGAGGTACTACCGGGCGAAATGCACATACATCCAGTCAATGACGTAAGAGAATTCACTATTGGTCAGGATGTAACATGTGAGATTGATGCTGAAAGACGTAATCTTCATTCCATGATGCACACGTCACAACACATCGTTTCTGCATTAGCTGAGGATATGTGGGGCACCGAGACAGTTGGAAACCAGATAGGCGCCGAGGAGTCTCGTGTAGATCTACTATTCGAGGATAGATCTGTTTTCGAGCCAGATAATCTGTTTAATGAGGTAAACTCAATCCTCGAGTCTTCGATAGCGGTTAATGTCCATGAATGGGACAGAGATAGGATTCTCGGGCACGAACAAATGAGACATACCAAGTTCATGCATCGTATCCCCTCATCCATAACTCATCTAAGAGTCGTTGAAGTCGAGGGAGTCGATCTCTGTCCGTGCGCAGGGACACATGTCTCGAATACATCTCACATCCCAAGAGTAGAATATCAGGGCAAGAAAAACAAGGGAAAGGGAAGATATAGAATATCTTACAATTTTGAATAATCATTTACATCGAATCAATACTATTGGTGGGCTCGGCAGGAATTGAACCTGCGATCTTCGCCATGTCAAGGCGACGTCATAACCCCTAGACCACGAGCCCGGCTTTCATCGCAACAAACAATACCTCAAGAATGATTCTGATATTCATGAAACGATTTTTGAAATCTTACCATCACAATCATTCATTGAACATGTTCCAGCAGTTCTGACTCTACCATTCTTCATTTCGATCAATTTTGGATTGTCGATTAATACGTATGACTTACATTTCATGCAGTAGCCATGAACATTAGTCATAATTCTGTCATGCCATGCCAGACTTCAACATTTACTTTCCATCGGGGCTAATTTGGTCAATCCAATCAATTTTTTGAAAAACGATTGACTGCTATGCATATAGCTACATGCGACCAAAATCTAGTTCCGATAATCATGGTTATCGGAATGAAATGGTACGAAAATATTGCAATATTCATCTCATGTAGTAGATTTTTCATTTCAGAGTTAGCAATATTTGAAAAATATAATATTGAATATTGAAATTATATTTAACTATTATTAGTATCAATATACATTATTCTGATTTACAATCACACCCGAAATGAATGTCGCACTGGCTGGAGAGCTCCCAGGTGTCTGACACCAACTATCGGCCGATGATGACCATATGATATTCAAATCAGCACTCACTCCCTCTGCAATTACTCCATGAATGTCATCTGCATCAAACATTGTCGATGCAGGGTTTCTTGTTACAGCCGCTAGGGAAACGATAGGATCAATACCCATCCTATGAGATAGCAGACTCCCTATGAATGGAAGGGATGTGATAGGGCAATTTGGATTAAAGTCTGTAGCCACGGAGAAGGGCCAATCCTCATTGATACATTTCTCAATGGGAATATCTAGTTCCTTCCCCATTACGTATGGAGTTCCGGGCAAAAAAGTCTGGACAGTCCCGGATTCGGAGGCAGCGATTCGAGAATCATCATTTGAGAAAGCAACATGGTCGCCACTAACCGCTCCCAATTCAGCAGCAAGAGAAAGGCCCCCACTATCGACAAACTCGTCTACATGAAGCCTAGAGCCCAGGCCCTCATTATTTGCGGCCTTGACAATATCCTCCGTCTCCTCATTAGTGTACCAACCCTCTTCGCAGAATACATCAACCCATTTTGCCAACCCTAGCTCCTTCACAACAGGTAATTGAACAGTAATCAGCTCCTCCATGTATTCTACTCTGCCTTTCTCTTCAGGAAAGTCATGCGCTCCAAGCCAAGTAGGCAATATATTGCAACTTGACTGTCTGTTGATAATAGAAATAGCCTCCAATATCTTGATTTCCGAATCGAGTTCCAATCCATAGCCGCTTTTTGCTTCCATTGATGTCGTGCCATTGGACATAGCTGCCTGTACTCTTCGCAATCCAGAATTTACTAGCTCATCTTGGGGTGAACTCCTTGTACTGAGAACAGACTTCCATATTCCCCCTCCAGCTCGAGAAATGTCCTTGTATGAACTGCCGTTTTGTCGAAGAGACAACTCGTTTGAACGATCACCAGACCATACTAGATGAGTATGGCAATCTACGAAACCGGGTACGACTGCCATTCCCCCGATATCCAACACTGTAATGTCGGATGAGCTTTTTTCAGCAGGGAACCATGGTGCATATTCTGCTATCAGCTCTTCCGTTGAAGCAATCTTCTCCACCTTTCCATGACTGACGAGGATCCCCATACCTTCAGGATGTACAAGTGAATTTCGATCTAGAAGATACTGGCCACTAAGAGGAAACTCATCGTCCCCAGTAGACATATGAGCAATCTCCCCACAGTTGGCTATCAGAGTCTTCATGCCCCGCCATGCTTGCGATAGTTGAAAGAACTCGCGCTCTTGGAGTGCACGTGACAGGATTAATCCTTGGAATCGAGAGCACGGCACATACGCTATCATTTGGAAGCGTGGACACCAATGGAAGCCTATTCCCTTCAAACTCTTCACTATTCAGGCCCGATGAGGGCGGGATTCATCCAAGGGAGGCTGCAGATCACCATGTTGACTCCGCCTCATCCCTATTGGACTCCATGGTATCGAGTGAAGATTTTTCATGGGATTCAGTAGTTGCAATTGCATTCAGCCAGGGCCCCGGGCTTGGCCCTTGTCTAAGGATAGGGGCCTCAATTGCCCGTTCCCTATCAAATAGCCTCGGAGTACCGTTAATCGGAGTCAATCATTGCGTTGCACACATAGAGATTGGGCGAAACCAAACAGGCTGTTCCAATCCAGTGTTTCTGTATGTTAGCGGTGGCAATACCCAAGTAATTTCCCTATCTGATGGACGTTATCGGGTACTAGGCGAAACTCTTGACATAGGGATTGGGAACATGCTCGATAAATTTGCCCGAATTCATGGCATCTCATTTCCCGGTGGGCCCGAAATTGAGAGATTGGCGTCTATGTATCTACTAAATGGAGAACCGGATATCAAATCTGTGATGCTGCCATACGGCGTCCACGGGATGGATATAGCGTTTTCTGGTATGCTCACATCAGCAATACAGAAGGTCTCGGATGGGATTCCACTGGGCCATGTTTGCTGGTCTTTACAAGAACACTCATTTGCAACATGCATAGAGGTGGCCGAGCGAGCCTTGGCCCATACGGGCAAAGATGAACTGCTACTTGGCGGGGGTGTCGCATGCAATACTAGGCTACGAGAGATGTCTTCAATAATGACCAACGAAAGAGGAGCCAAATCATATTGGCCTGAGAAGCAATATTGTATTGATAATGGTACAATGATTGCTGAACTAGGAAGGCGGATGTTGGAATGCGGCATAAATACGACTATGCCCAATAGCGCTATCAACCCCGTCCTTAGGACTGACAACACAGATGTTCTATGGGCCTAGTATCACGAATCCTTATGAGAGTCAGTCAGGCCGGTCTAACTAGGATTGATTAGAAAGTGCAGAGAAGGAGAAGGAGAAAGGCAGAGCCTCGCAATGTATTCGGAACAGGCCCTTCTCAAAGCAAACCTTCTACCTCGCAAAATAGAAAGAGGCCTCCTTTGCCTGCCAGACCTATTCACAAAGTAACCCCGCCAACAGCCCCCGGAGCAAAGCCCCAGGTAGAGGTCGAGCCCAAACCTAAAGTCGAGGAAGCTCAAGTTCCCGAAACCCAATCAGAAGAAGTGGAAGAACCAATTTCAGAGCCCGAAACCATAGAGAAACCGGAAGTGATGACCGATGATTCCAAGATTCAGCTGGCAGAGGATATTGCGAAGAAAACTCTAGGACTTCGAAAGAAGAAGGATAAGGAAGTTACTAAGGAGCAAGTGGAGAAAACCCCACCAAAATCCACAAGCGAGAAGGCACGTCAATTAATCCAGAACAGCTTACTCCGGGCCTCTGTCGTGAAACCCATCGAGGAAAAAACTAGGGTCACCCCAACCCCTCCTGCAAAACCCGAAATCAAGAAGAAGCCAACTAGAAGATTCAGAAACAAGACCTCATCATACCAGCCCGCGGCTAGGGCCCGGCGGCTCGATCGTAGCAGGCACATGGAATACAAGTACGAGATGAGAGGGGTACTCTCCGATATCGGAGTGCCCGAAGAGTACAGATCAGTGCTTTTGGCTACAATATGGGCCCGAGGAGAGCGTCAGACCATCAAAGAAGCCAAGGAATTCCTTGTAGAGAAATTCGAAGAAGAAATCATCAATGATGAACAACACCAAAAACTCCTGAAGATAATAGATGGCTACACAGTTCGCCGATGAGGCTCAGAATGTTCTTGTCGGTAACCCTTCTGGGCCAATTATGGGCCAAGGCATTGACTCTAGCAAATTGGGTGATGCCGGCTCACCACCATATAGACGTGGCATCCACGAAGGAATGTACACAGACAGACTTTGGACAATGAGGCAATATGCCGGATTTTCGAGCCCTAGTAAGACAAACGAGAGATTCAAGCAACTTCTGAAAAATGGTCAGACAGGTCTTTCCGTCGCATTCGACCTACCCACCCAACTAGGTTTTGACTCGGATGACGAACAGTCATTGGGTGAAGTCGGTAGGGTAGGAGTTGCGATCGACTCTATTCATGATATGAGGGCGCTATTCGATGAAATCGATCTTAGCCAAGTATCCACATCAATGACAATCAATGCCCCAGCAACGACACTGCTAGCTCTATACGTGGCTGTAGCTGACGAACAGGGTGTACCAAGGGAGAAAATTTCAGGTACTGTACAGAATGACATAATCAAGGAATATATAGCTAGGGGACTATACATCTACCCACCCCACCAGTCCATTAGGCTAACTACTGACCTGATGTCGTGGTGCTCGCTCAACATCCCCCAATGGAATACAATTTCTGTGAGTGGATATCACCTAAGGGAGGCCGGATGCACTGCTGCCCAGGAAATCGGACTAACAATCTCCAATGCCCTATTCTACTCACGCAATGCAATAGCAACAGGCCTACAATTCGATGATTTCGCCCCACGGATGTCATTCTTCTTCGCTTGCCACAACGATTTCATCGAGGAAATCGCAAAGTTCCGAGCAGCCCGGGTTCTTTGGAACACAATAGTCGAAGAAGAGTTCACACCTAGCAACCCAAAATCCAGCCAACTCCGATTCCACACACAGACCTCAGGTGTAACACTCACTGCTCAGCAACCCTTCAACAATGCAATCAGGGTCGCCTACCAGGCATTATCGGCTGTTCTCGGGGGGACGCAGTCACTACACACCAATAGCTACGACGAGGCACTTGGCCTACCAACCGAACAATCCGTTTCAATCGCACTAAGAACCCAACAGATACTGGCCGAAGAGACGGGCGTCACAAATCATGTAGATCCCCTTGGTGGCTCTGAGGCTGTGGAGGAGTTAACCGAAAAAATAATCGCCGATTCAAAGGCTATCATCGAAGAAATTGACGAGATGGGAGGGGCAATGGACTGCTTAAAGGCCGGGCATCAGCAACGGATGATACACGAGAGTGCATGGGAGCACCTAATACGCGTTGAGAGTGGAATCGAATGTGTAGTTGGAGTCAATTCACACACAGATGGCGAGGTAATCGACTATGACGGACTCCAAATTGACAGCAATGATGAAACCGAGAAGATTGCTGAACTCTCCCAAATGAAGGAGAATCGCGACGCGACGAGAGTATCCGAATCATTGGAGGAACTTGTGACTGTGTGCAGGGGAGAGGGGAATATCATGGATGCCATAATCAATGCAGTGAAGAGCGAAGCAACTGTTGGCGAGATCAATGGTATTATGAGGCACGAATTCGGCACTTGGATGGCCCCGAGTGGTGTTTGAATGGTACGAGGAACCATCAATCACGTTGGAATAGCAACGCACTCACTGGAGGCATCCGAACAGATTTGGTCCGCATTGGGATTCTCCCCAGATAGTGATTACGAGCTTCCCGAGCAGGGTGTCAGGGTGAGATACATGACTGGTGCTGGTGAAACTAGAATAGAGCTCCTAGAGCCCCTGTCTGATGACACTCCGATTGGACGATTCCTGACCCGAAAAGGACCCGGCGTCCAACAGGTTGCAATCAATGTCCAAGACATTGATGCCAAGATTTCGGAGCTCAAAGAAATGGGGATGACGATGATTAACGACATTCCCATATATGGATCCGGAGGCCATAGGATCGCATTCGTACACCCCTCGTCATGCGGGGGCGTCCTAGTTGAACTAGTGGAAAATCCACAGTCAGAATCATGAAAAGGGGAATGCAATTCGAACAACCATGATTAGCTCACTGGGACGATTTGAATCATTAGATAGCAACAGTATACCCCCACTACAAGATGAGATAGACTACATCCTTGACACATTAGAGATCCTCAGGGCTACCAACGAGATTTCCAATGATGCCTTCCTGGAGGCGGGCTCTATCCAAGGAGGCCTCTCTCTTATCCTAAACCTCCTCTCCCAAGGTATCCCCGATGATGAGGCTAACTCACAACTATCACGATTGAAGAATCGAGCAGAGTCTCTTAACCAATCATATCCTGGCCTTGATGACAAAATCGAGAGCCGTAGATAGTATTACTATGGTATTACTAGGATAATATTATATCGTTGTCTATTTGCCCCGCGACATGCCAAAAGTAAGCCTGGACATGCCTAAAGAGATCCTCAATGACCTCAAGGAACACGTGGGTGACGACAAGAAATTCGTGAGTGTAGCAGATGCAATAAGAACTGCATGCCGAAAACTACTGGACCAACTCGACGACATCGACGCACGGCATGGCAGATTAGGTGAATGAAATGGTCGATAGGAATGATGCGATCAAGGCTGTGGACACTCTTGTGCGGTTCATTGAGGGCTGTAATGGAGAACTAAGGGAAGGTTTGGAAAGAACCCCAAGCAGAGTCATTGAATCATTCACCGAGGTATTCTCTGGTTACGAGATGGATGCGACATCAATTCTGGACTCAACATTCAACTCCGAAGGATATGATGGAATAGTACTGCTAAGGGACGTTGAGTTCCATAGCACCTGTGAACATCACCTACAGCCATTCACCGGAAGAGCGCATATTGCATACATCCCCGTAGACAGAATTGTTGGAATCAGCAAACTTGCAAGGCTCCTGGACATTCACACGAAAAGGCTGCAGAACCAGGAGAGGATCACAAAGGATGTTGCTGATGACTTAGAGAAGCACCTGAAGCCCCTTGGATGCGCGGTGATCCTTGAGGCCCAGCATGGCTGCATGCGGTGCAGGGGAGTGAAGAAGCAGAGTGCCGTGATGACGACCAGTGCGATGCGCGGCGTCTTCTTCGATAAGCCTGAGGCTCGCACCGAACTTCTTCAGTTGATCAGAACAGCTGCATTGCAGGGGTGATGAAATTTCGACATACCCAATTGTTGAGATCTTCCACTCGGTTCAGGGCGAGGGGTTCCACACCGGCGTCCCTCATGTATTCGTAAGATTCGGCAATTGCAACCTCCGCTGCGAGTGGTGCGATACGGACTTCATGACCTTCGAAGAGATGGAACTCGATAATATCGTCGATAGAGTCATCTCATTCGGATGTGACAGGGTAATTTTCACAGGGGGCGAGCCAGCTATGCAAGACCTCGAAACTATAGGAATCAGGCTGAAGGGCCATGGCATCCACCTATCTATAGAGTCCAACGGCACAATACCCATTGATCCAGTAATCGACTGGATTTGCATCAGCCCCAAGGATCAACTGTACCCAAATGCCCCAATTAATCAGCGTACAGGTGACGAGTTGAAGGTAATCTACTGTGGTCAGGACATGACCATGTATGATGAGTACATGGATGGCTTCCAGCATCACTTCATCCAGCCCTGCTATATTGAGGAAGATTCCGTAGAGCAGAATGGAGTCAACTTCAGAGTGGTAGAGGAGCTGGTAAAAAACAGCCCCGGATGGCGACTAAGCCTTCAGACCCACAAGTGGATGGGGGTGCTCTGATTGAGGGCCCTGATGTCCCTCTCTGGAGGAATGGACAGCACGGCACTCCTGATGAGGTTACTAGCTGATGGTTACGATGTCACTTGTCTCACGTACGACTACGGGCAGAAGCACTCGATCGAGATTGAGAGGGCCAAGGCCAACATCGACTATTTGCTCGATAATGGAATACATGTGGGGCACAACGTGATAGATCTGAATTCTGCAATGGGTTCACTCAATTCTGCACTGACCACCGATGGAATCGAAATTCCTTTGGGTCACTATGAGTCCGAGCAGATGAAGCAGACCGTGGTTCCAAACAGGAATGCCATCTTCTCTTCCATCATGTACGGGCACGCACTGAGCATATCTGATTCAGAACAAACTGACATCGTAATTGCACTAGGGGTCCACAGCGGTGATCACGAGATATACCCTGACTGCCGACCAGAGTTCTACGAATCCCTAGAGAGAACCTTCTCCATTGGAAACTGGGGTAGTCACCGAGTGTCATTCCACCTTCCGTACATTTGTGGAGACAAGTCTACGATCCTAGAAGACGCAAATGCCTCGATATCGGCCTTGGGTTTGGACTTTGACACCGTTTTCAGGAACACAAATACATCGTACAATCCAGACGCCAACGGAAGGAGCTCCGGCAAGTCAGGAGCAGATGTTGAGAGGATTCTAGCATTCCACTCCATAGGTAGGATGGACCCCGTAGAGTACATCGGAGGCTGGGACTCAGCACTCGCCAGCGCCCAGTTGGCACAGCGTGAACACGAGGAATCGTCATGAGCGACAAATATCCCAGATTCGACCCTGATAGGGATACAGAGTGGCGGATGCGACTGACGGAACTGCAGTACCAGGTAACAAGGGAATCCGCCACAGAGAGACCGAACACCGGAACGCTCTACATGGAGGATAGGATTGGTGATTACCACTGCATATGCTGCGGCCATCTCCTGTTCACATCCGATATGAAGTATCATTCAAGGTGTGGATGGCCAGCATTCCACACAGAGCATCCTGAAGCAGGCATACATAGGCTTGAGGATAGGGCCTTTGGGATGAATAGGGTCGAGATCAGGTGCGGCTCATGCGACGCACATCTCGGTCATGTGTTCGATGACGGACCACATGAGTCCGGAGGCGAGAGGTACTGCGTAAATTCTGCTAGCATGGACTTTATTCAGGAGGGAGAGGATGACAACTAGGATCAGGAGATGGATCGAGACCGACACAGGACACAGAGTCCACAACCACAAGAGCAAATGCAGGCACATGCACGGTCACAGGTACAGGTGGGAGATCGAGCTTGAGGGCGAGGTGGTATCCGAGAAGGGCGTATCGGACGAGGGGATGCTGATGGATTTCTCCGTTGTCTCCAAGATTCTTGAAGAGCACATTCATGATGTCTTAGACCACTCATTCGTGGTCTTCGAACAGGACGCAGAGGCGATAGGCGCGCTATCGAAGATGGGCAATGGCCACAGGACAGTAGTCGTTCCTTTCGTACCCACCGCTGAGAACCTTGCGAAGTGGGCCTTTGAGCAGGTGGAGCCTCATATCAGGACGTCATACGGCAACTCTCTAAGAATCAGGGCATTCCACGTAAGGGAGACTCCAAAATCATGGGCCAGTTGGTCTAAATCTGAATAATTCATTGTTCATATTTTGTCTTGAAAGAATCGGCAGATTCTGAAATAACTCCTATTATTCTATGAATCTCATCGTTCTTTGGAAGGCCCCTTAGTATCACCCTCAGCATCGTCTCCTCTACCCCCTTGCGCCTGTGTTCCTTTGTGGGCATTGTCTGCACCAGCCTCCTGACCTCGGACCTCAGCTTGTCCCTAAGGTGTGGATCTAGCAGCCTTCCTCCCGTTCCGGGGGGTTTCGAAGCTTCGGAGTTGACGTACCACGAGAAGCAGATTATGGATACCGCATGGCTCAGATTGAGTATCGGATAACCCTCCCAAGTGGGGATAGTAACGAGCAGGTCACACATTGCCAGTTGCTCGTTCAGGAGTCCCTTGCCCTCCGGGCCGAACACGATAGCTACTCTGCCATCGGCCCCGGATAGCCTATAGGGAATCTCCTCGGGTAGGAGGAAATGCCTCATCGCTGTCTTGTCACCATCCTCCCTCTTTCCAGAGGTCCCTATGACTAGGGAGCAGTCGGAAACCGCCTCTTCAATGGTGGCCACAGTCTTGGAGCCGTCAAGAACCTCCTGGGCATTTTTGGCCCTCTGCCTTGCCTCCATTGACCATTCTCCAGATCTTCCCACAACCCTCAAGTCGTTGATACCGAAGTTGAGCATGGAACGTGCCACTGCACCGATGTTGCCATCGTGCTGGGGATGCACTAGAACCACGCAGACGTTCTGTGTGAACGAAGGGAGAGAAACCTCTCTCCTGTCACCCATGCACTCCCGGCAGAGTTGCCGGTGATGAGTTATGCGCTAGTCTACCCTGCGCTGCTTGTACCGGGTGATGTATCCGGCAATCCAATTTCTCATGCGCTTGTTGTCGACGTCAGAGAACTGCGAAACTAGGTGCTTGTTATTTTCGAAGTCGTCATTGAACTGGTCTGGATAGGCTTCCACAAGCCTGAGGGCCCTAGATTTGATGAACGACGGCCTGATGTTGCCCATAATCAATCAGTCCTCCAGTAGCTTGACTTCAAGAGGGAAACCCTCCTCTCTGGTGCAGACGACCCTGATCTTTCTGGGTGGGTGATGCATTCCCCTAGACCAAATAGCGTGATTGACGGACTCGTCTATCCAGATGTCCTCGTCATCGGTCTTCTTCATGTGCTGGGCTACGTGGTTCTTGACCTCGGCCATGGCCCTCTTCGCCCTGTGGGTTCGGGGGACGTTCCATGCAGCCCTAAGTGGGATGGTGATCTCCTTTGTCTCTGCCATATGTTCACCTCTGTAGCTTAGAACGGCGCCACATGTGCCTCTTCGGATGCGTATTCGTCCTTCTATTGGTCCTCATGACAACCCAAACAGGAACTCTCTTGTTCTGCTTAGTGACCTTGTTCAGGCGCTTCTTCTTGGCGTACGGTTTGTTTCGTGCCATGAAATCCCTCAGTACCTCTTCAACTCGGGGTATCTCTCCTCTGCCTCGGCTCGAACGTTGTGTGCGACATCGTCTAGAAGGCTCTGTCCCTTAGGGCTGACGACCTTCCCGTGGTTGACAGTCCCAGCAGTATTCATAGAATCACCAACAAATCCCGACTCAGTTAGCTGCTGAAGGATCTTACGAGAAATATTCCTAGAACCAGCAACCGACTTGTTCCTCTTGACGCCCCGGTCCTTGGTACCTCCAAACTCCTGAGAAATTCGGTTTGCTCCAATGGGGCCCTTCATTGCAACCTTGCGCAGAACTGCAGCGGCCCTTGTATGCCACCAGTCTGATTGAATGGGGGGTCTCTCCCTATGGGTGCCAGTCTTGACCTGGGCAGCCCATTCAGGTGGCGAAATACTGCCTTCGGCCTGAAGCTTGACTGCCAGAGCAGCAATCAGGAGGTCCGGAGGAACATCATAGTACGTCGTCATATCATCACCGTGCGTGCCGCCCGTCCCACAGACCATATTTAATCGTGATGACATGGTTTTGCATTTGCCAGGGTATACAGGGTCGATGCAACAAGCATTGAAAAATCTCTGATATATCCCGAACACGTGAAGCGCTCCCTATCGAAGAATCCCAACATGCTACGTACCATGATAGGGACAGGGATGACCCTGATATTGCTCCTATCTTACGCCGTATACTCAAACACTGTAGATTCCGAGTACTATGGCTACACGACCACAAATGAGGAAGTTGAGTTGGATCTAAAAGTCGAGGTGGGGGGGTCAGCGGAGTGGTACCACTCTACATCCTCTGCGCTGACCTGGATAAACATCTCAGTCATCGGGGCTCCTCCGGATTCATTACTGGTAGTGGAGGCTGAGGGGACAAACTGGTCTCACTCTCCAAGCCTTGGACTTAATGACACCGCATACGTCTGTAACGAGCCTGATAGCGACTACTCGTCGATAATCGAGACGTGCGAGTATAGGAGAACACACTCAATGGTACTTGACGGGGGGGAGGGGACTCTGCGTGGCCGAGTATCACTAGAGCTTCCCATACGTGGCAAAGGATACCTAGAGAGCCAAAATATCGCCAACGCACAAGATGAGGCCCTCGCCCTACTCAACTCAGAAGAGAAGGTCGTCACATGGAAGATTAAGATAGAAGAAGACGGACAGATTGCAGACTCTGATGGAATCGATGTATCCGCGACAGTAACGAAGCACGAGTTCGTGAAAATAGAACACTTCGAACTAGAACCAGTACAGGAGACAGTATACAGCATCTCCGCATTACTAGGGTGCTTCTTCCTGGTGCTGGTGATACCATTGATGATATATTTCTCGGCAAATTTCCGCGAACGCAAGAATGAAGCAATGCGGACCACAATAGAGGAAGAATGACTAATCTGCTGTAGGCCCAGTATCCCAATCAACCTTCAAATTCGAGTCTACTATTGCTACGAGCCCCATTTCTACAAAGTCACGAATTGAAATTGTGATGCGCTCAGAAGCCGGGGCAATCTTCTCAGCGAACTGTACGTCCATCAACGATACAATTCGATGAAGGGAGTTTTTCCCATCCATTAATACCCACAGGCGGCTATTCATCTCATCTAGAGACCTTATTACTAGCTTTGGAGCTTGGAAGTAGTCAGAAATCTTCTGCTCAAATTTGCCGAGCTCCTTTTCTAATGAAATTTCGATCCGCTGTTCCTCATTTATCCGCCATGGCACTTCTCTCCTAACTGGGAAATATTCGATACCCATATTCACACCACGAGCATAACGTGAAATAGCCAGATAGAACAAATTATGCCAAATCCTGCGAAAATTCGAACAAATCGTATCTGATTCAGGTAGTTTGCAGACCACCATGTGAGGAAACCGCACACTGACATTAATGCGAGTGCATAAACACCCTCATGAGGGAGCGAATCGAACCAAGTCACCTCCTTAGCTTGCCCGTGCTCTCAATGAGGGACTTAGCCAGTTCAAGCATACGCCCATTCAAATCCTCGTCGATCAAGTTTCCATAGTCATCAAATGCCGTCTTAACGTTAGGCACAGCAATCTGCTCCGGAGTGACCCATCCATGAATCCACCTCGCGGCAATCCTCATGTGGTTCAGTGTGTTATTACTTGCCTTTCCACCAAGGGTGCTCATTAATCCGAAAACCTTTCCTGAAGTGTGCTTGGAATAGAGCCAGTCTAGATTATTCTTCATTACGCCACTCATGGTTCCGTGATACTCCGGGCTAGAAAGGACGAATGCGTCAGATGAAGTGGCGAGCTCCTGGAATGCAAGAACGTTCCGGTCGTCCCAACTGCCTTCTGCTCCGACAAGTGGTAACGGTCTTTCGGCATTGTTCCAAACCGACGTTATTGCACCAAGCCTTTCACACTCTTCAAAGAGTATCTCGATAAGTCTCCCATTGGCTGAATCCAATTCGTAACTTCCACAGATTCCCATAACATGTATCGGTTCGGTCACGTACCTTCGAAGGGGTGCAACTCTTCAATCATACCATCGACATCAATCACGAATGCTTATCCACGTTGATATTTGCCGTATATTCAATGGAAGCAGATGGATTGATTGCATTGCTCGATGATGCCCGAAGTCTCGCAGATTCCGGCTCTATTGATGAAGCAATATTTCGTTACCGCGAAGCCATACAAATTGCCCCCGAAAATCCCACCCCATGGTATTGCTTGGGCGTTCTACTTGTAGAATCAGAATTAATCGTCGATGCCATTGACGCCTTTGAAAATTGTGACAAGATTATTCCGAACCATGGCCCGACCCTATCCAATCTGTCTGTATTGCATGAGTCAATAGCAAGCGAGCGAGCATCAGAATATGCAACTGCGGCGTTGATCCACTATCCTGACGACCCTAAACTACAACAGCTTTCAGCAAATATCGTTGATCCCGTGGAGGAACCCGCCAGAATATACATCCAGTCTAGGGCGGTGGTCGATCATGATGAAGAAGGGGGTTCTGCTGCTGATGCAGGCCCCATATCAGAACAGGAAGAGGCCGAGGAGATGAGTAAGGCAGGAAATCACGGAGCAGCTGTAACCCGATGGAAGGGAATACTAGAGAACTCCCCCAACTCGCCCGAGGTTTGGAGAGGGCTTGCAAATGCGTTGCTTTCGGCGGGTTACCCCGATCGATACGAACAATGCAATATGAAAGCACGAGCTCTGGAAGATCAGAAGGCCCTCAATAAAGACCTGGAAACTCATAAGGCAGATATTGCCGATATGTCATTACTGGAAGCCGCCGAAGAAATCAATCTATCTGCAGTAGAGGATGATGATAGTGGAGATCTGGATGAGGCCATTAGTTGGTACAATATGGGGACTAATCTTCTTATTGAGGGCAATCATGACGAGGCGCTAACATGCTTCGAAAAGGCGATTGGAGGATGTCCTATCGATGAAACGGAATTGAGAATGAAGGCCCAAACTGGGCGTGGTAATGCATTATTCAACCAAGGTCGCTATCCTGAGAGCATCATCACATATCACGCGGCAATCGGAATAAACCCTGCAAATGTCTCTGGTAGAACCCTATTCAACATGGGTTCATCATATGCCGCGGTTGAGATGTTTGACGACGCGATCAAATGCTTCAAACAAGCACTTTCAATGGGACTCGATAAATCTGAAGCCGAATTGTGTGAGAAACAGGTTAGTCGATGCCGTTTGCTGTCAAGGGAGCAAGCCAAACGTCAGGCTCGTTCCTCTAGGTAGAGATGTCTATGGAGACGTGAACAGACTTGCTCGTTGGCGTATTGCTCCTATCTGCAACACTATCTAGCGGAATCAATTCGTTAGACTCTGGGAAATAGGTAGCAACATTTCCCGGAGGTATGTCATATGGCATCAAGTACCAACCATCAGAAGATATTTCCTTGCCCATAAAGTGAGATGTTATGGAAACGCTATCCAACTCCTTCCATCCATTATTCAGCATGTCGGATTTACTCATTAGAATCACCCTCCTGCCGCCCCTTACACCACGGTAACGGTCATCCAATCCATAGATTGTTGTGTTATACTGATCATGTGACCTAATTGTCATCATCACAAACTTATCGCTGTCAGACTCGACTGAGGTGATTCTATTGACAATGAATTTGGCCTTCCCAGAATCAGTTGTGAACTCCCTGGCATCCCTGGGTGGATTTGGCAGATAGAATCCCCCATCTTCCCGGCATCTAGAATTGTATGACTCAAATCCCGGGACAGTCCGCTCAATACACTCGCGGATTTTGTCATAATCACTAGCTAATCCCATCCAATCAACTTCCCTTTTCTGGGTAATTTCATCTAAAGAATTACCTATTGATGCAATGATATCAGGTTCTGACTTCAGAAATATACTAGCGGGTTTTGATGTTCCAATAGACTTGTGCACCACCCCCATGGAATTCTCGACAGTTACAAATTGCTTGCCAATGCCAGTTCCGTCATATTCTGTTCTACCGAGACATGGTAGAATCATTGCCATTTCCCCTGTGATAAGGTGCGATCTGTTTGGCTTCGTCGAGACCTGGACCGTCAATTCACAATTCTGAATAGCCTTTGCTGTGACATTTGTATCGGACATAGCAGATATGAAATTGCCACCCATCGAAATGAATACCTTCGAGTCACCATCGAGCATTCTTATCACAGATTGGACAGAGTCACTGCCAGAAGTCCTTGGAGAGGATATGCCGAATTCAGTGTCTATAGCATCCAGAAATACAGAATTTGGATTGTGATCGATCCCTACCGTCCTATCGCCTTGGACATTAGAGTGACCCCTTACAGGGCAAAGTCCTGCACCCTTACGTCCAATGTGCCCACCTAGGAGGCAAACATTTGCGATTTCTTGAATGGTCTGTACAGCGTTTCTATGTTGAGTGAGGCCCATCGCCCAGCATACAATCATGGATTTCGATTGAGATATAGACTCCCCAATATTCTGAATATCTTCCATACTGAGTCCTGAATGATTGCAGATATCACTCCATTCAGTATTATCTACGGCTTCCTTGTATGCATCGAATCCTTCAGTAAATGAGGCAATGAATTGGCCATCCTCAGAATTTTGCTCACAAATTATCTTAGCAAACCCACGAAATAATGCCATGTCGCCATTTATCCTCACTCTGACATGAGCATCAGCAATAATTGTACCACTGCCAAGGACCTCCAGTGGATTCTGGGGGTGCTTAAAGCGCCCCATTCCGGCTTCTCTAAGGGGATTTATGCTTACCACCGAAGCTCCATTTCTCTTAGCATCCCTTAGCGCAGTAAGCATCCTCGGATGATTTGTTCCCGGGTTTTGCCCGACTACAATAATCAGATCGGCATGATTGAAGTCATCTAATGTGACAGTCCCCTTTCCGATACCTATTGATTCAGTCAAGGCTACCCCAGAAGACTCGTGGCACATATTTGAGCAATCAGGAAGGTTATTTGTGCCCAATCGCCGTGCAAGCAACTGCCATAGAAATGCAGCCTCGTTGCTGGTTCTGCCGGAAGTGTAGAATATTGCCTCGTCGGGATGCGATAGAGAAGACAGTGACGAAGCAATGATTTGGAATGCATCGTCCCATAGAAGTATCTCATAATGTGTTGCTCCAGGGCGAAGTATCATTGGATGAGTGATTCTTCCTTGGCCGTTTAACCAGTGATCCGACTTCTTCGATAGCTCGGAAACGGACCATTTTTGCCAGAAATCAGGACCGGCCCGTTTCCGAGTCCCCTCATCTGCAATTGCCTTGGCACCATTTTCGCAGAATTCAGCAAATGTTCGTCGTTCATCGGGATCCGGCCATGCACATCCCGGGCAGTCGAATCCATCAAATTTATTGACTTTTGAGAATTTGAATATTGAACCGAAAGCTCCAATCTGCCTGAACCCGTGTTTTGCGGTAGAGATTATTGCTGGAATTCCTGCGGCTACGCTCTTGGGTTTCCCTATTTTTGGTGGCCCTTTCTCGAGTGGTGTTGTGGCCGTGACGTCGCGTGACACAATATTGCGCGTGTGAGAACATACATTTCTATTGTCCCGAAAATTAAGATTGCTTATCCCCAATGCCGGTTGTGACGTTCTATGGCCAATCAGTTTCATGTTGTCACTGGAGCGTTTGGATATTCCGGTAGGTGGATAGCAAAGGAGCTACTACTTAGAGGTGAATCTGTCAGGACGCTTACCAATGCAATTGGTAGAGATGATCCATTTGATGGGCATGTTGAGGTACACACAATAGATTTTAATGACCATCAATCAATGGTTGGCTCTCTCCGTGGGGCTCATACGCTATTCAACACATACTGGGTAAGGTACAAGGGACCAAATGGAGAATACGGCCACACCCTTGCCGTGGAGAACATTAGGAAGTTATTCGCTGCAGCTGTAGAGGCAAAGGTAAGGCGAATCGTTCATTTTTCAGTTGCCCACCCAAGAAAGGCACCGGGCTGGTCTTACTTCTGTGGCAAGGTAGAAGTTGAAGAAATGCTTACAGGATCTGATCTCTCCTTTGCTATAATCCGTCCTACAGTATTCTTTGGAGGTCAGCGTGACGTTCTGATAAACAACATGGCATGGTTAATTCGGCGATTTCCTGTTTTTGGCGTATTTGGGATGGGAAACTATCCCATCCAACCAGTTCACATCAGTGATGTAGCTAGAATTGCTGTAGACCAAGCATTCAATGAACAAAATGAAATAATCGATGTCGCAGGTCCTGAGAAATTTCAATACAAAGATTATGTGAAGCTTATTGCAAGGTCAATGGGCATTCGACGAATAATCCTCCCCATGCCACCAATGGCAACCTGGGTAGTTGGCAAGATTGTCGGAGCTATACTTCGAGACCGAGTAATCACCATGGCTGAAATTAGAGGATTAATGAGTGGATTGATGGCTACTGATGATGAACCACTGGGATTTGTTAGATTCACTGATTGGATACATGAACATGGTGAAGATATTGGAAAAAGGTATCAGAACGACCTGAAAGAAAGGGTGTACAAGAAGCTGGATGAGTAATCAGCTTTTGACGCGTCGTACACCACTATATACTGATAATGAGTCAGATTTCGCGAAGCATGCAAGGGTTAGACCATATTCATTTGCCATGTCTATAGCAAGAGTGCTGGGTGCTCCAATTGCTATCAATATGGGGAAGCCCGCGCGAATAGCCTTCTGGACAAGATCAAATGATGCACGCCCCGAAACAAGGAGAACTCGATTGGAAATTGGCATTTCGCCATCAATAATATACGAACCCACGATTTTATCCATAGCATTATGCCTACCCACATCCTCGAAAATCCTATCCAATTGACAATTATCAAAAAAGCTAGCACATGCGTGCGCCCCTCCAGTTTTGGAAAACACATCCTGGCTCCTCTTCATTGAGTCCAGTATTTCGCATATATCAGAAGAAGAAATTTGCAAATTTTCATCCAATGGGGCACTATGCATATGTAGCATATCGGCAACAGTACTTCTTCCACATACACCACATGAGGATGTTACTGTTCCGTTCCTTGAATGAGTATCCGGATCGAAATTGCTATTTTCGGTTAAGGTGACATGCCCCCCCTCGTCATTTATTGTAATAGAGTAGATATCAGCAACGGACTTGATTATGCCTTCGGAATACAAGAATCCCATTATTAGGTACCTATCATGTCCCCTTGAACGCATAGTAATTCCGACACATGAAATCCCATGAGATGGGTGTTCGACTGTGATCGATAGAGGGTCCTCCGATGTAATATCATCCGGAACTCTCTGGATTCCAGAGATGCCAACCCGCGCACAATCACGCTTTTCGTATGCAGACACATGCCTTGGAGTGGTGATTGATTGATATGTTTGATGTGTACATAGTGGAACCGTTGAAATATTATCAATACAGCAGCAATTCATGGCTGAGATTGGGTGCGACGAAAGAGAGGGGCTCCCTCTGCCGGTTGTCACAGCAAATGACATCGTCTCTGTTGACATAAAATTCACTGATTCGGCTAAATCAGCTCTAAAGCAGAGCCTCAAAGGCGAGGAGTCGACTCACGTACTTGTGATCAGTGCCCAGTCAGGAGGTTGCTCCGGATTCATGTACGACATGAAGATCGTTGAAAATCCCGGTGAAAGTGGTTATCAAATTTCTGATGTTGAGGGGATCTCTGTATTTGTTCATAACACCGACAGCCCTCTACTATCAGACATAACTGTAGATTACAAGAATACCATGATGGGAGGGGGCTTCCAGATTACTAATGCAACAGCAGCAAAGTCCTGCGGGTGCGGGCAGTCATTTGGCTGATTTTTCCCTTTCTTTGAAGGCTGCATCGAAGTTTTCACCTGAATCCACCCAATCAGACAGCGACATTAGAGGCACGATTCTAAGCGAGCCAAGATTTCTGTTGAAGAGGTACACCATTGGGTTGAACTCATCAGAAACCTGTCTTTGGAACGTCTGCCTAACAAGGGCCCCGCGAGTACGAAAGAATACAATTTCAACTGTGATGCCGATTATTGTAGCTGTGTAAAGAACAAGCAGAACGCTTATCGAGAATGGAACTGGATCGATTAAGAGAGACCCGGTGCGGATTTTAGAACCATACATCAATTGCCTCGATAATAGGAATAGCAATCCTACACCCACCCACGGTCCTAGTTTGTCCTCAACAAATGCATCCATGGGAATAATACGCCTATTTGTGGGATCAGCAAATGTTAGCGTACTCTCCGTTGCAGCCCTGATTACCGATATCGCCGAAACCAAAATGATGTATACAAAGGCACTCACCATCAAAACCCTCAATGAACTCATTGGGGAGTATGAAACAATAAGATATGCGAAAAGGCCTAGAAATACTGTCGTAGGCATCCTATGAATAGAAGCGAGTACCTTGTCTAACTGCTTAGCCCCGTCATCGAGTCTAGGAATGCCTATGATCTCCCACCTTGTATACCTCTGAATAATCTTGGCCACATTGGACAAAACATGCTTGTCTATCAGAATCCACTCAATTAGTCTTAGGAATGGCATCATTGGAAGTGTGATTACAGCTGCAAATACTCCTACCAAGGGCCATAGAATTAGGCTGGGGAATAGGAGGAAATGCTGAATCCTTAGTGGATGCAAGAGATCGGATTCAATCCTTGCCTGCCTATCGGATGTCAGGTGAACTTTCCTGGCCTCTGCATCTAACTCTGAACGATACCTGATTAGCGGCATTCCTGAATCAAGGACCCGCCTAACCTTCTCCCTATAGTCTTCTTGAGCAGGTTCAATTCCAACCCACCAACGCCATGCAAATGAGACAGGAAGTGCAAGGAATACGGGCGACGCAAGAATCAGAATCGAGTTAATGAACGCCTCGTAATCATCGACCACGTCAATTCGACAACTACCATGTCCAATAATGAAGCGGTGATAATCACGGTAATCGTACAATTAAGTTGCTTCTGAATAATTTCGACTTACTGCAACCCAGTCGACCACATTCCACCACGCATTGATGTAATCACCACGACCCGGCCCGAATTTTTTGTAGTATGCGTGTTCCCAAACATCAAGGCCCAAAATTGGAATTCCCCCTCCAGTCATCAACGGGTTGTCCTGATTTGGGGTCGAACATATGCACAATTGGCCATTAGATGAGCATAACCACGCCCACCCACTCCCAAATCGTGTCATGGCGGCATCGGCGAATTTCTCCTTCATTTCATCGAATGTGCCAAAATCCTGCTCTATGGCAGCTGCGAGGGCTCCCTCGGGAGCCCCCCCACCGTTTGGTGACATGACACTCCAAAACATTGCGTGGTTCCAATATCCTCCTCCGTTATTCCTCACGGCCGAATTGTCAATGTGTTCAGTGATCAACTCTTCAATGGACTTACCTTCCATTTCCGTACCTATGATTGCTGCATTCAACTTCGCAGTATACCCTGCATGGTGTTTTGAATGATGTATCTCCATAGTTAAGGCATCCAAGTGAGGCTCAAGGGCATCATATGTGTATTCGAGTTCAGGTAATTCAAAGCTCATGTTTCTCAGTTCCAGTACAGGGTACCCGATTTCAATTCTCCTGACAAAAAACTCCAAATGTTGATGCGCGGAACACCATACAGAGGACACATGGGTCGTATTGCCGTGACTGATGGCATGGATGATGAAGCCATTGAATCTATTGAGGCTGCTGGGCACGTAGTCGTCTGTAGACACTACAGCAATGAGGAGCTAATTGGGGGTGCTTTGAGAGATTTTGATGCAGTAGTGATTAGGAGTGCTACTAAAATGACTGCGTCAGTAATTCGAGCATCGCATGGTACTGACAGGAGGTTGCGATTTATCGGTAGGGCTGGGGTAGGGGTCGACAACATCGATGTCGGTGTTGCATCGGATATGGGTATAATCGTCTGTAACACGCCATCGGCATCGACAAGAAGTGTTGTTGAGCTTACTATTGGCCACCTTATCGCATCAACCAGGATGATTGCTAGGGCAGACTGTACATTGAGAGAAGGGGAGTGGGCCAAGAAGGAGCTTAGGGGTTCTGAAATAGGTGGAAAAAGACTGGGGCTCATCGGTTTGGGGCGTATTGCAAGAGGAGTTGCCGAAATCGCCACATCATTTGGCATGGAAATCCATGCATTCGATCCATTCGTTACTAAGGTACCCAATGGAATCATCATGCACGATGACTTGGATGATGTTTTTCGGAATTGCACACATATTTCCATTCACTGCAATCTAACAGAGGACACTCGAAATTTAGTAAACTCATATCGGATATCATTGATGCCGGATGTAGGACTCGATGGTACTGAATGCGGAAATCACATCGTTAGCTGCGCTCGTGGTGGTATTGTCGATGAGCATGCTGCATTGGAGGCCCTTCAATCGGGGCATCTGAAATCTCTAGCACTGGATGTATTTGAAGTTGAACCACTAGGAGATAGTTCCCTGCTATCAATAGAAGGCTTCCATGGAAGTCCCCATATTGCTGCATCTACATTGGAAGCCCAGTCTAGGATTGGTAGCGAGATGGCTTCACTTATTATCGAATTCTTTGCTTGTGGCAAACCTAGCACGTCACTAAATGCAGATCGAATCTAAACCATGTTGTGCATGGATATTAGTGTATTCGCAATTATCTGTAGCTCATCGGGGATAGTGATTCCTTCAATGGGCGATTTAAGTGAAATCCCACTGGACTTTTTCGCCTTCCAAACATCCGAGTTGAATGCTATGATTGATGGGGTTAACAATCTCATTGACTCAAACTCTTCGGAACTGAATGAATCTGGTAACCTTGGGAAACTTGTTACGTCTACTGAGCTTTCTGTGTACAACGTAGTGCTAAGATAGTGCGTGAAAAATGGACAGATTGGAGAAAATACGCTCATCAAGTCCCTAACTACCCTATGGAGGGTCCAGATTGCAGCCTCATCTCCGTCATACAGTCTTGACTTTGACATTTCCAACCAGTGACTTGGGAAAATGCCAGTTCCAAATCCCTTGATTGCCTGGGCAGCGGTGTATATGTCTATGTCAGACCATGCGGATTCAATAATGCGCAATGTTCGTTCAAACTCTGCCAGAATCCATTTGTCAACCGGATTGAGATTAGGGGATGATTCCAAGTCGGCTGGGGCATCAAATTGACTGGCGAATCGTGCAACATTGAACATCTTAGTTAGGATACCGTAGTACTTGGTCTCAATTTCCTCGGGATTGATATGGAAGTCGTCTCCAACCTGGCCATCACATGCCTTCCAAAGCCTAAAACACTCACTGCCTATCTTATTTGCTTTGAGCACAACCTGCTTCCCATCGGCACCCCTGATTTTCCATGAGCCGGTCCGCCCACCGGCACCGCATTCTAATACGCTATCGGCATCGATACCGTTACCAAGTGATTTGGACATCTTTCTGCCCCATGGATCCATGCCTAGTCCATCGACCCAGATGTTTGTGAATCCGGGCTGGTCGAAAAGCAAAGCGCTCTTCAGTAGCGTGTAGTAAAGCCATGTTCGGACAATCTCCTTCCCCTGGGGGCGGATAGAGGTTGGAAAGGCCCTTGCGAATAAGTCTGGGTCGTTAAGATATCCAGAAACGAATAGGTTTGAGTTAGAGGAGTCCATCCATGTATCGAAGACCTTTTCCTCCCCCGAAAGAGTGCCCAGCTGGGTGCGATAATTGGCGTAATCACCAAGTAATTGCTTGGTTTCCCTGTCTAAGACCTCAGAACCATCGGGAGGAAGCTCCCTCCATGGCTGTACATATTTGCCACTGGGAGGTACAACAACCTTGGTACCGTCTGCCGAATACCAGATAGGGACCTCAGTGTGGTACCATCTACGTCTGCTTATCGGCCAGTCAATCGATATTCCATCCATCCAATCATGAAGGTACTGCCTGTTCCGTTCAGGTATGAATCGACTCTGTTCGGACAATTCAGCCAATCTATCCAAGACATGGGTCTGCCTTACGTACCACTCCTTCAGTAGGATTATCTCGATGGGGTTGCCGCCCCGTTCACTGACTGGTACATCTTGTTCACGCTCCTCAACACTATGCATCAAATTTGAATCGTTAAGCAATCTAATTGCTTCAATTCGGGCATCTGCGACCAACATTCCATTTAACGGCCCCGAAATATCAGTCATGCGGCCATCCAGATCTATTGCTAGGTAAGGTCTGAGGCCAAGCTCCCTGAATATCGAAACATCATTTTGGTCACCATAAGAACAAACCATCAGAACACCACTTCCAAAATTCATCTTTACCGATGGATGAGTCATAATCTCAACGCTGGACTCCCTGTTAATGACTGACAGAGGTAGCCGGATCTTCTTCCCGACAAGGTGCTTGTATCGGGCATCATCGGGGTGGACAACTACTACACCACATGCACAAATCATCTCAGGCCGTGTAGTGGTGATGATGAGCTCTTCTCCATCGTCCGTATGCCAAATTACATCACATAATTTTGCCATTCTAGTGATTCGTTGTACTTCAGCATCGGCTATTGTCGTCCCTTCGACTGGATCGTAAATATTCGGTCGTAGATCCTCGATTACCAGTCCTCGTTTGAATAGATCAACGAATATTGACTGGGATACAGCCCTGTATTCAGGGGAGTCTGTAAGATACTCGTTTTCATAGTCGCATGAAAGCCCCACCCTTTTGGCAGTCCTCCTCATTGCGCGAGTGTAGCCCTCAATAGTATCACTACAAAGCTCGAGAAACTCCCCCCTATCGTAAGTCCTCATTTTTCGTCCCGTTTTCTTCTCCACAGTGAACTCGATATTGATGCCATTGCGATCAACTCCCCATGGAAATCTTACTTCTTTGCCAAGCAATCGTTGGCTTCTAGCAATCACGTCAATCATACTATATTGAGCAACTGCGCCTATATGCCATGTCCCACTAGGGTATGGGGGTGGAGTGTCAATTACGAATATCTCCCTATCGCTATTGGGATCGAAACTATATCTACTACCCTGTGAATCCTGGCCGAAGTGCTCTTCTTGTATCTTCTTCTCTAAATCCACGCTCCACCGCTTGTCGGTGATCTTGGGTTCTCCCATTGAATACTACCAACTTCTTCGAATAGCAAGGTATTCTTGACGATTACCTATGATACGACGAAAATACGATTACTGTGAGAACTTTGCCGAGGGATTGAAGGTATGCCGAGCACCGTGATGCATTGAGTGACATGCCCGATGAAGGCGACAGGTGGAAAATCAGTGCTTCCGCCCAGTCTATTAGGGAAGGCATTGGTTCTAGGCTGAGCGACCTAGATGGTGCTGATGTTCAGGGCACATTATCTCGTATTCCCAACAGAATACGTCGAAAGATTAGTGAATCTGAATCCTCATCATTTCTGACTATGTTCCCAGTATTTGCTATAACTGTGTCATTAATATTCACTCTCTTCATCGGTCAGCATTCTGGTATTCTAGATTGTAGAGATGGCTTCGATAACCATTCGATATGTCGCGAAGAGCCAGCTCTAAATGTGAATGGTGACCTTGAGGTGTATTTGCCCGATGATCCTGACGAAAACAGTGTCAAGAATTTGATTGCATCGGTCGAAGAGGATTGGACAACTAACGTGATGGTTATTTACGTTGAGTCTGAGAATTATAACGTTACTCAAACTTTGATTCTTGATGAGATTGATAAGGTCGAGAGGGAATTGAATTCGGTAATGAACGACGGTGGTATTGAAGATGATATCATTTACGTGCTGTCTATTTCAACAGTTATCAAGGAAGTAAATTCTAGTGGTGGAAGGGTGGTGAAGGCATTTTTTTCAGGACTTGCCGAGGCTACTGGTAATGAGCAACTTTCCGATGAGATCAACGATACCATTGACGCCCAAAGTGATATCATTGGAAACTATGCAATTCCCGATGAGCAGCAGCGTGTAGACCAAATTCTGCAAGAGATGCCTCAGAACGCCTTGGACAAGCTTGTTCGCGACGTTGGTACGTATAATGAGGATGGGACTGTTAAGGAGGATAGGGCCTTCTTCTGGAATCGTGGAGTAATTATCCTGGGCATTGCAGACTCAGATATCACAAACAAATCTGTTGGAGAAATTGTCGATTCGACGCAAATGAGAATCGACCAAATTTCTAACGATGCCATGTGGGATGAAAGAGGCCTAGGATTGAAGATGACCCTTACGGGTCCTGCTCCCTTAACTAACGCGGTTACCGAGGAATCGTTCAAATTGTTCTGGCAGGTTTTCCCCGTTGGAGTCGTCTTAGTTGCCTCTGGGTTATTCCTCTTTCACTGTGATCTCTTCCAAACAGGACGCATTAGATTTGTTCAGGGAGTTAAAGTTGTGATAATATCGGGTTTGCCTACTCTTTGTGCAGTGTGGGTTACCCTAGGGATCATTGGCATTACTGACTATGAAGTGACAATGACGGTGATTCTTGTTGGCCCAATCGTGCTTGCACTTGGCGTTTCATATGGATTGCATATAACAAATCGATATGCCGAATGCAAGGGAACTCCCCAGGAGAAAATGTCTCTCGCCCTGGACTCCACTGGCCGCGCTGTCTTCCTATCGGCGATGACCACAATTATTGGATTCATTTCACTAACCTTCACACCTATGAAACCGATTCAAACAGTTGGTTGGTCATTGGCTGGAGGGATAGTCGTCGTATACGTTATGACTATGATCATGGTTCCAAATTTGACAATATTACTGGATCTGAAGAAACCGTCGCATCCACCACCGAGGATTTTCGTCGCAACTGTAAACATGCCTGTGAAGTGGTCCAAAATCACACTTGCAATCTTCTTCTCGCTAATGCTACTATCTGCTGGTTACAATAGAGGGAATGTTGAGGAGAATATCGACCTTCTAAAGATGGCACCAAACGAAGTAGAGGCCGTAAAGAAGCTGGATGTCTATTCTAGAGAGTTCGAGGCGGGACAACCAGGATTCCTACTAGTTGAAGCTGATATCAAAGCAGAGCCCGATATTAGCATCGGGGCAGTAACTGCTGAGCATCCCTATGCAAATCTGGAAGGAATCGAAACCCTTGAAGGTAATTGCAATGATGTTGAAAATGCAACTGCCGTCTCTATTGTGTTCTTGATGAAGGCAATTGCTGTTGGGGTAAACGTTTCGGGGACTCCAATTAACGATGTCATTGATGACTTGCCGCTCCCCGAACCTGCCAAGGAGTTAGCAGATCTCATTTTCAATCGTGACCAGTCTGGTAACGTCTCATTCTGGACAATATTGGATACCTTGGATGCACAGGAAGACGACGGCGGCAGGCAGGTCCAGAATTTCCTACTGTACGTATTTTACAATAGCATGACCGAGGAAATGCGGGAGTTATTCATATCCCCTGACTATCAAAGGACGCTGATATACATTGATATGCCGTTCATGGATGTTCAGGGCACACAAAAGACCGTCTCTGAGATAAATCAGTGGGCCGAAGCAGCTGGTGATTCACAAAATTCTATTCAGGTAAAGGGTGAGAAGTTAATCGGAGTAGCTTCTGTGACAATAGAAGTTAACAACCTAATCGTAGATTCACAGTGGACATCCCTAGCATTCGCTCTAGGGTTTACAGTAGCCGCACTTGCACTGGTATTCAGAGACATGAGATATGCTCTTTTGACTACTATTCCAGTTGGCTTCACAGTAGCAATGCAATGGCTCGTCATGGACTCTGGTGGGGTTGAGTTGTCACTAGTCACCGTAATGATTGGTTCTATCCTAGTAGGGGTTGGGATAGACTTCTCCATACATATTGCCAATAGGGTCAAAGAGCTTGGCGGTTCACTTGACGCAATCAGAACTGCATGTGCTAGCACTGGGATGAGCTTATTCGAAGCTACTGCTGTAACTGCAGCTGGACTTACATGTGCATATGGGATACCAATAGAGGCTATTGCCCCTTTCGTAACGGTTATCATTATCCTCCTAATAATTGCTGCATTATCCGCATTGCTTCTTCTACCAGCGATATACGCATTCATGGTTAAATCAAATATTGGATTAACGGGGGGAATGAATGCTATGGTGAAGAATGCCGGTCTGGGGACAACGGGTGATGATGAATCAACAGCAATTGACGTGTCCTACCGCCAATCTCCGAAGGACTCTTGGTGACGTTAAGTTGATTGACGTTCCACACTAGCAATTTGGCATGGTACAGTTTTGGTTGATGAAAAGTGAACCGCATGTGTATCCCTGGAGTCAGCTAGTCGATGACGGCACGACTCATTGGGATGGAGTACGGAACTATCAGGCTAGGAATATTATGAGGGATGATATGGCCATTGGAGACATGGTCTTGTTCTATCATTCAAACTGTAAACCCCCCCATGTTGCAGGTGTAGCCAGGGTCTGCAGAAATGGATATGCCGATTATACTGCTCAAGACCCCGAGTCGAAATATTTTGATCCAAAGGCCACTCCTGAAAATCCCAGATGGGTGATGGTTGATATCGAGCCAATAGTTCAACTGACTGATGTAGGACTACCCGATTTACGCACTAATCCAGCCCTTGAAGAAATGCCATTATTGCGGAGGGGCCAAAGATTGTCGGTCCAACCTGTTTCGGAAAATCAATTTGAGATAATATGCAAGATGGGCGGCCTCAGTGGCATCCCGGATGCTTAGTGGGCACGTCCTCGGTGGACGCTCGTCACCATAAGGAATTGAACAACGATATCCTCCGTCCCGCAATCCCAAGGCATCCAGCATCCCCGGTCGGGCTGCTCGCTTCCGCGCCTGACCTGGTTCCCGGGCGTAAGGCCATTGCCCATTCCCTACGGAATGGGCTCCTGCCAACCTGGATCTCTTGGGGGCGAGACATCGACGTCAACCGTTGCGATCCTAGTGGCTCGTCTGCGCCGCCCTCGGACTTCGGGTCACCATTTCCAACGATTTGTGATAAACAGAGCACGTCAACTCTCCCCCTAGCCCAACAAATCGCCAATGCGGTCACCTATGAACAATGCCCAAAATCATATTTCATATTTGGATGGGCAGCCAGTTTGTATTTCAGTAGCATTGAGGACCCAATTCAGACCATCGAAAGACAGGATCCCCCTAATGGCAATCGTTCGATCATCGTGGAAGCCATCAGGTATTGCGGCATTAGAGAAATTCACAAGTAAGTGATGAGTCTCACCGGTTATCTGAAACTCATATGATTGGAAATTTGTTGAGTTCCCCACTACATTTCCTCTGACAAATACACTAGCATCCGAAAAATCCTCTGGTGTTGACATTAACTCATCAACGGTGTGCTGAATCTCCGGTTCTATGCTAATCATCATCAATAGCATCACAGAAATTGTTGCCCCGATTACAACAATTAGGCGTGATTGCCGGGATCCTCTCATAATTTATTGCAAGCATAGTATGCTAAATGTGTTTGTACCCAACTGCCTCTGAGATGCTAGAAAAGCCGGATTCACTAGTTCGCTTCTTTAGTCCCTTCACAACAGATGAGACAATAGAAGGCCCATTGAATACTAATGCGGAATACATTTGCAGCAGCGATGCGCCAGAAATTATTGCCTCCCAGGCGCTGTCCTTTGAGTCGATTCCCCCGACTCCAACTATTGGGAGTCTGCCTTGGGTTTCCTCATATGCCAGATTTATCACCTCCAAAGCCCGTGAATTGAGTGGCCTCCCCGATAACCCTCCATTGTTGGAAAATGCCTTCCTTGCCTGTGTTCCCTTAGGTATGGGTCTCTTAATGGTGGTATTCGTTGCTACAATTCCATCTACGTTCATATCGGCGGCTATCGATACAATACTACTCAGTTCAGTGTCAGTGGAGTCGGGCGACAATTTCAGTAATATCGGCTTTTGCTCAGTCTTGCCCTTCCGAACATCATTGCAGGCCGACAATATACTACGCAAATATTCTTCATTCTGAAGATCTCGCATATCGGGCGTATTGGGTGATGAGATATTCAATACAATAATATCTGCATAGTCCCATAAAATATCCATTGTAGCAGAGTAATCATCAGACGCATTATCGTTGGTTACCTTCTTGGTTCTACCAATATTTGCTGCTACGGGTGTGTTGGGCCATTTATCTGCAGTTTTCCTTTTCAGTAACCTGTCACGTACAACTGAAGCACCTGGATTGTTGAAACCCATACTATTTACTAAGGCCCTATGTTTGTTAGCACGGAACATACGTGGCTTAGGATTTCCCGGCTGCGGGTATCTGGTCACTCCACCGTACTCAGACCAAGAGAATCCAATTGACGGCCAAGCCAATAATGCCTCTGCACCTTTGTCAAATCCTGCAGCAAGTCCGACAGGATGATGGAAGAGCCGGCCAAAAACCTCGATCGGCAATTCGGGGGATCTGTATAACCCATTTAGGATGAATTGCCCTGCCACGGACTCTCCAATACTGCTTAGTGCCATCATTGAGATAGAATGTGCTGTTTCTGAGTCAATTAGTCTGAGGGCGGGGCTAGCAAATGTCCACCATGCTACTCCCATTGAACAGGGTAAAGGCACATATCCTTCAATCGTTACGGATGTTGTGATGGAAATGGGGCAATCAACTAATGTTTTGGCAATAGCTGAGTTGGCGAAGAAGATCCTATCTGGCGGCCCTATGGTTGCCAAGATCGGAAATTTTCAAATTGCTGAAGAGGGGATTGCTGGAATTATTTCAAATGCCCTTCAAATTATCCAAGATGAGTCGCCATCAACTATATTGAGCACACATTTAGACAAAGAGTTGGGACCAGGAGTATATTTCTTCAGGGGACCCTCACTCGTTGCATCAATTAGTCAAGCCGAGCCATTATCTTTACAGACAATTTGGATTCCCATTGATGCAACGGAATTCTGCCAAATCCTTGTCAATTTTGTAATTCAGTTTACTGCTGCAGGATATCCTGGATGCGAGGGTTGCCTTGGTCCCGCATTCGAAAATATTTGGGACGAGAACACACATAGGGGCCTTATGGATTATTGACGGCCTCACGCGCGAACGTGCGTGCGTGCGCGTTGGACAACATTGATACTCCTCATGTTTATACATGGTCCGTAGCGCCCCATTGAATCTGGTGGTCCGATGAAGCTGGTGATACTTGAGTCCCGCGCCAAAGCCAAGACCATCAAAAAATATCTTGGTAGGGGGTGGATAGTTGATGCATGCAATGGACATGTGCAAGACCTCCCATCAAAGGGATCAAAAGACAGTTCCAAAGCCAGGTGGGCCTCAAAGCCGGGACAACTCCCTAATCCGCCCTGGATGTGGACTGAAAGAGCAGAGCAAGTGGTAACTAAAATCGTTAGGAAGGCTGTAAGTTCCGGAGTGGATGAGGTATATATTGCAACAGATCCAGATCGCGAAGGTGAGTTCATTGCATGGAGGTTATCGGAGATTTTTGGCGATTTCAAAAATGTAAATAGAATTTCATTCAATGAGATAACAAAAGAAGCAGTTCTGGATTCTATCCAAAACCCCAAGGGTCTGGACATGAATTTGGTTAGGGCTGCTATGGTTAGGAGGTTTATGGACCGTCTTGTTGGTTTTAGGTGTTCGAAATTTTGCAGGTCGTGGAAGTTAAAATCAATGGGACGAGTACAAACTCCTACATTGGGATACATTGTTGATAGGGAGTTGGAGAGGGACGCGCACGTACCTATTGAGTACCATTCTGTTTCAGTAAATTCTAATGAGGTAGAGTTGAAGGTTCGATTTCATGGCAATGATGACAATGATGCCTGGATTGATGACTCAGGAAAGCATTTCCCCGATCGAACGTCTATCAAAATTAAGGCAGAGTCGGCCCATACCATTCTCTCCGAACACCGCAATTTGCAATTGATGTCGGCGATAGAAGGTACTGTTAGCCGTAGCCCCCAGCCACCATTCACTACCGACACGCTACTGCAAACTGCAAGCTCAATTCTCGGCTGGTCAATATCAAGGACCAGCGCAGTCGCCTCATCGCTATACCAAGCAGGCCACGTAACATACATCAGGACGGATTCAACAAGAACTAATGAGGGCGCCAGAGAATTAATGCGTTCTGAAATAGTAGAGAGGTTCGGAGCTGAATATCTAGGAGCTGGAGTAGGAGATTCTGCGAAGTCCAAAAAATCGAATGTCCAAGATGCACATGAGGCAATCAGACCTACAAAACCGGAAATATCTGATATTGATTCTGAAAAAGACGAGATTTCTCTTTACAGATTGATTTGGTCACGTTTTGCTGCCAGCCAGATGTCAAAGTCCGTTAGAGAGCGGAGGCAACTAACGTTCACATGTGAAGGTATGAATGAATCATTGTATGGGACATCTAGTTGGAGGACACATCCTGGATGGGAAATCGTATTCGCATGGAATAGGGGGGTCGTTCCTTCAAATCCCCCAGAAATAGGGTTCCAGATTGGTTCAATATGGGAAATCTCCAATGATCCGACCATGACTACTGACCAAACAAAACCACCTAGGAGGTTAACAGAAAGTTCCATCATCCAACAAATGAAATCGGCTGGAATTGGGAGGCCATCGACCTACGTGTCAACTGTTTCGAAAATTATTGATCGGGGCTATGTGGACAAGGATGGGAGCTCTCTAATTCCCACTGAAAATGGGCGCACCCTATGGCTAGAGGTCTCCCCATTCTACAATGGAACTAGTGTGTATGGTGACGGATTGTTCTCATCGGAATTCACCTCGATAATGGAAGATCGATTGGATAGTATAGAAGTAGGTGAGTTTGACGCCTCCGACACGTGGGAAGAATTCGTTACATTATTTGGCCAAATGCATAACCTAGCACTCGAAAGACGTCGGGAGCGCCCCACCGTTAGGCAATTACAATACCTAAAAACGGCCCTTTCTAGAATGACTGATGATGAAACTGCAAAGCTTCTAAATGGCAAAAGTCCTGATGAACTTACTGGTAACGAGGCTAGGGAGATTATTGATACTATTAGTAATTCAGATCAACTACAAATGCCGGCTAGTGAAAAGCAAGTATCTCTCATTTTGAAACTAATAGACAAGCTTGACATAGATGGGACCTCATTCTTATTGGAACGTGGAGAAGAAGACATTTCCAATCTTACTGGTGGACGAGATGGTACGGCAAGCAGTATCATTGGCGAGCTGATTGATTTGGACAACGCCTCGCCAGCCACTGAGAAGCAGAAATCAGCTATTCAATCAATGGCAAATACGCATGAACTCACAATAGATGAATGTATGGAAATCGTTGGTGCTGCTACTCTCGAAAGCATAAACAAATCCGAAGCAAGCACCCTCATTTCTACCCTAAAGAAGCGCAGGAAGGCCAAGCGTAGAAAATAATAGTATAGTCGAATCGTTACAGTAGCATGTGGACCAATACGACGTCATAGTAATCGGTGCCGGACCCATAGGGGGATATCTGGCCAAATGTCTCAATGGACACGGGCACAGTGTACTGCTAATCGAGGAACATGCGGAGATTGGCCGGCCCTTCCAATGTGCTGGTCTGGTAAATCCAACCGCCATGGAAAAGGTGTCATTGTATGAATCCGTACTCACTGAAATTTGGGGGGCCAACATTCACAGCCCCGGGGGGATTCCAATCTCTATTGGTGACAAATCGACAATCAGGACCTATTCGGTATGCCGTAAATTGTTCGATGAGGGCGTAGTATTGCAGGCCATAAACTCTGGTACTGATTTACTTCTTTCGACAAAAGCCGTAGGAGCTGAAATATCTGATGACCGAGTAGTTGTTAAACTGGAATCCAATTACGAGAATAGAAGTGTCTCAGCAAAGTTGCTATGTGGAGCCGATGGGGCTCATTCCTGGGTACGTAGATACTTCAAGATGGGGCGCCCTATTGAGATGATGATCGGCTTTCAGACGGAGGTCACAGGTTATGATGGGGAATCCGGAATGCTAGATATGTATACGGGCTCTAATGTTGCCCCTGGATTCTTCTCATGGGCCATTCCTACAGGTGAAACCACTAGGATTGGCACATGGTCCAAACCTAAGATTATGGACAACAAATCGTCAGAGGAATACTTAATTTCATTACAATCAGATATAGGACTAAATGAAAGATTCCAGGGGTGCCGTGAAATTGGTAGGTACTGCGGACCCGTACCTAGTGGAATAGTGAATAGAATCGCAAGGCCACGAGTGGTCCTTTTTGGCGATGCTGCTGGAATTTGTAAGCCCACCACAGGAGGAGGTATTGGACCAGGTTTTGCTCAGATCGATTTACTGGTACCACAGCTATCGAGGTTGATGGATGGCAACGACCTTGGTCATGCTGGAATGAATCAAATTTCTTCTTCTATGAAGGGAATGCGGAAGGACCAGCGGAGGAAGAGGGCATTACGCGATGCTTTTCTTACTGAGATGGATGATTCAGAGTTAGAACAAGTGTTTGCAGTTTGGTCTAGGCCCGATGTAACAAAGCTGATCAACGAAGTGGGCGACATTGAGAATCCGATACCTCTTGGCGTGAGGATGCTTCGTGAAGTACCTGAATTTAGGAAGCTAGCAAGAAGGGCGGCTAAGGCGATACTTTGGGGTTAGATTGTGCCAAAATCTGTTCAGAGGATTAGGTATCCGCCATTTGAACACGCACATATGAAGCCAAAGGAACTCCCAATTATTCAGTCATTAGTAGAAACGGAACACATCCCAATACCAAATTTCACTATCGGATCTGAGGATGGATGGTTCATAGAATGGCGGTCGCCTACTGCAGATGAGGAGGGGTTGATAGCAGAAGAGGCCGAAATTGGTACTGCTATTCCGGGATTTATCAGTAGGTCACGTGTTGGATGGTTCATTGACCCTGATCCATTACACAATATTTCGAGGATTGTGATTGCTCCAACTGTTGGATTACTGATTATTTCATTATTTATTCATGCTATCGAACCCGGTTTAGTAGAATGGGGGGTAATCTCTAGTTCTGTAGCCGGCTCATTTCAATTGGGCCCTCTGGAATACCCCAAACTACTAATGATCGCATTTCCCATTTTTCTACTTCCACTTCTATTCAGAATGATTGCAAATTTACGCGATTTCGCAAGGCAAAAACACCTGATAAAATCTAATTTTGACAGCCCGGAAATCACTCTAGCGGTCAGTCGCTCTTCTGTGAAAATTAGTGATTTCTCCCATTCTAGCAACCTATCATTGATTAAATCTAGAGTTCAAGTCGGCGCTGTTGTGCCAAAAAGGACAGAGGTTCTACATGCATTAGGAAGGGATGAAGGGGGCCAGCCTTCGCCTGGAATGTCGACAATATTTTCGCAAAAGAGGATAGCAGCAGGAGACGAGGAGGGCACGGGAGTAGGTGAGTTTACACCCATGCTCATATCAGATAGCAAACCCTTCTTATTGGAACCAATGAGGATCATGGATACTGGAAGCTGGGTAGAATACGAAGGAAATTGCCAAGGCTCAGAAATGATACCTCCATTATATTGGCCGGGAACAATATACTCTCCTCTTATTGCGATTCACTGGGAAGCAATATTTGTGTTCCAAAGACAAAGTGGACATATATTCAAGTGGGTTCAACCGATTGAAATGAGTCATTCGAAAAGCAGGACTTGCATACAAAATGCCCCAGTACGTAGTGGACGGGCAGAGCTTTCCAATCAATGAATTTGGACCTGTTGATTTCCATTTACTATGCGATACTGGGAATCCCTCTGCATCGGTTCGAATCCGGCAGAAATGATTGTGTTTCTCAGTTCGTCGATTGTCGCATATGACTTATCAGATCCGGAAGATGAGACTACGTTTTCTTCCATCATTGTTGAGCCCAAATCATCAGCGCCATACAATAGTGCGAGTTGGGCGACATTCATTCCCATGGTTGGCCATGATGCTTGAATATGGGGCACATTGTCAAAGAATATTCGGGATACAGCGAGGTGGCGTAGGTAATCGATCGCCCCAGCGCCGAGAGAATGCCTATTCAATCCACGATTACCCCGACCAAGTGAGTTGTTTTCGAGCATCACAGGCCAGGAGATGAAGGATGTGAATCCATTTAGACCATTTGAGTACGAGTTATCCTGCATCGTCCTAATTCGATCGAAATGCTCCACCCTATCATCAATAGTTTCTCCAAATCCAAATACGTTTGTTGCCGAGGTAACTAATCCTATTTCCTGTGCCTCCATCATTACTCTTATCCAATTATCCGCGGAACCCTTTAGAGGAGAAATTCCATTTCTTACCGTATCGACTAGCATTTCTGCTCCACCACCAGGCAACCCGTGCATTCCCGAATCCGAGAGTATGGAGAGGACATCAATAGTAGTCATACCAGAAACATCGGCAATCCCCTCTATCTCTATTGGTGAAAAACAGTCAAGAGCGATTCCCGGATGGTGGAGCCGTATATTTGCAATCAAGTCAATATACCACTGTAATGGCAATACTGGGTTTACCCCACCTTGCATCAAAACCCTCGAGCCCCCGAGCTGCTCGAGCTCTGCAATCTTCTTGCTAATGTCCTCAAATGTGAGAGTATATGAATCGGGATGACCGGGCTGCCTGTAGAATGAACAGAACTGGCAGTTAATATTGCAAACGTTTGTGTAGTTAATATTCCTATCAACCAGATAGGTGACGTGGTTTCCAGGAACAAGCCACCGACGACGTTCATTGGCTACGAAGGCCAGATCATTGAGCTCTGCATCTCGATAAATTTCAATTGCTTCATCGATGCTCAATCTCTTTGGATTGTCCCCAAGCTGCTTCTGGAGTATCATCCTAGTTGATGTCATATGTTCACCAGTGATTTCCAACTAATGATTCGATTTCATTGATGAGTTTCGGGCAACAAGCAGTAAGAACTACTGGGCCATTGTCTGTAATTAGTACGTCATCCTCAATCCTAACACCAATCCCAGAATACCTAGCAGGAATGGATATATCGTTCCGCCAGCTTCCGAAATATAGGCCTGGTTCTACTGTAACAACCATTCCTGGCTTCAATTCGGGACCTCTGTCTTCATCCCCGTCCCTGCCCCCTCCAACATCATGGACATCAAGTCCGAGAAAGTGTCCGGTACCGTGCATGAAATAATTTCTATATGGCCCATCGAAATCACTACCCATTGCTTCGTCGATGGAACAATCAAGAATACCCAGTTCAACCAGTCCCTCAGACAATACCTCTGATGTCGCTTTATGCATGGAGTGCCATGATGAACCAGCTTGACAGGCCTCAATTCCTGCAAGCTCTGCCTTCAGTACTAACTCGTAAATCTCCCTCTGTGCTTCACTGAATATGCCGTTTACTGGCCATGTACGGGTGATATCCGAAGCGTATCCATTAATTTCACATCCTGCGTCAACAAGTACTAAATCGCCATCGTTGATGACACTTGAATTCCTATTATAATGGAGGATTGTAGCATTATCTCCGCCACCTACAATTGATTGATAACTCCACTGACTTCTATGTTTAATGAAATATCCCTCGATAATTGATTGAATCTCCCATTCACCGATTCCACCGTAAGATTTTGTCATTGCCTCGATGTGGGCCGAAGAAGCAAGTTCAGCTGATTGCCTCATAATATCGATTTCCAAGGGAGATTTGAATACTCTATGTTTGTCAATAACTTTCCTTGGATCTAAAATATTGATACCATCAAGCAGTACATCAATATTCGAGTTTAGGCCTGATATAGCAAATATATCATTAGCATTTGCAAGCATGCCAGGAAGGGTTTCGCCTATATTTTCAATCGATGACGAACGAGAAACTGGCCATCCTTCCGACGCCCCTTCCACCCCTATACGAATGCCCTCCCATATCTCTGACTTTGTATCCCTTGGTTGAACGTACAAGCATGTATCCCATCCTGAATCCTCATGGATGGCAACAAATATTCCTTCGGGCTCACTCCATCCACACAAATATAGCATGTATGAACTAGCCCTATACCTGTAGTTGACATCGTTAGACCTAGTTGACTGGGGATTCGTCGGAATAATCACTATGGATGAAGGGGGGAGTTCGTCAAACAGTCGGGCCTGCCTTTGGTGGTACTCCGAAAACTCAAATGGCAATCCAGTCATTGTGATACCGCCTAGGTAGTCATATTTGTTATTTGATGCTATTAGACCCATTTTGGAATATCACTATTGCTTTCTTTTGATTGCGATCTATATATTAATGCATATGAGAGGAATATCGCCGAACCCAATAAGATGACTATTGGGCTTGATATTGTGATTCCATTACGGGAATTTCTTACGAGTATTGTAACGATTGATGAGGCTGCATCGTCATCAACCACTTCAAGAGACAATGAAAAGGAGCCCGATTGATCTTCTGGCCAAAACAATTCCCTATTGGTGCCTTCAAATATTGGGACGTTGTTAACTCGCCAGATATATCTTAGGGACCCGATATCATTCTCGGTATCAGTTGAAAATGAAGCATCGAGAAAAATTGATTCATACTCATCCAATTGCACCTCATCACCATCGTCCATAGGCAACCCATCAACAATCATTCTTGCAATGGGATGAAGATTTGTGATAGTAATGGACTTAGAAAATGAGCCTTGGTTACCGGCGAAATCCACTACAGTCAATGTCACATTAAATTTTCCAGAGTTGGATATGTCAATATGCAATTCACGACTCGATTTATTTGCAGTAATCATTGCCGGTGCTGTACCAAGTTGTGATTGCTCTTGGACTGACCAAACATATGTTAATCCGTTAATTCCCCAATAATGATCAGTTGTAGCACTACCATCAAGTCTGACGGAACCAACTCCTTCCATAACTGAATCGGGTCCGGAAATTGTTGGGATTGGAGCTGTATTGTCAATTCTGATACTAATGCATTTGTGTGAAAAATGAAATGAGTCGCGGTCAACAGAAAATACAGTCAAATCGTACCACCCATCAGTGTGTTCGCTCACATCGATGTTAAGCACAAATACTCCATTGGTTGACCAATCGATAACATGCTCTTCAATTTCTACAGATGAAGAGAATGGTGGGGTGATATTTGTGGGGCATCTAACAGCCAATGATGGGGATATCGAGTACCTCAATATTGGAATGTTGCTATCTGTTATTATTGAAGAGCCGGGGATTGACAGAGAATCACTGGTCCATTGCTCATCAATCGATGTTTCTATGAGCAATGTTGGAGGCAATATGGTCGAACCATCATCGAAAAATATCGAACGGGCTTCGGATATTGGTGGGCTATTCTCCTCAATTGCATATACAATAATATTGCAGGAACATGGCATGGCAGAATTTGCAATGATGGTAAATTGGAACTCCCATCTGTTTCTGTCGAATTCTCCTTGGGCTTCAAGTAACGATGGAGTTAAAGATCCAGATGAAATCAAACCGTTTGAATCCAATACTTCCCACCAAACACTACTGGGAAAAACTTCATTCTCGAGGAATCCATTAACCTCAACATCCGATGTTGAAATCATGCCATCAACCAAATCAATGAATAGAATGATTGAGTCATTATTGTCCGTCGATGAAGTACTGTCTGATTGAGCACCTACTACATTTGAGAATATTAGCGTACATATGATTGCCATCATTGTCATACGCCTATTCATGGGCTTCCCCCCGAGCATACTGTATTGAACCCGATGCAATATTGTCTACCTTTCAGAAATTTGTAATTGCCACGACAGTTCGTCCAGCCAAAGTGATAGGATTTGCCTATCGATGTATTCTTCACCAGTATTTGCTGAAAGGACACAATCACACGCTGCAGAAGCAAGAAGCGCAGCGTCAGGCAAGTCCAGGCCAGAACCCAGGGCTGCAGCAAGTGAGGTTGCCGCCGCGTCATGCATTCCAATCTGTTGCTCTGGAGACGGGGCCATACAATCGAAATATTTCGGATCGGTATTGCGCTGATACAGACTCACTCCATCTACTCCTCCAAGGATCAGAACTCCCCCCCAGTCATATTCCTCAATCAGTTGGTTGGCCATTACGTCCGAGTTTTGGCAGTTATTCCGTCGGGTAAGAAGTGATAGGCCCCTCTTCTCAAATATTACCACCGAACACCCCCTACTTTTTTCCAAACCAGTCAGTTTAGGATCAACGATGGAGGGAATCCCAGCATCGTTTGCGGCGGAAATTAATGATTGGGCGCCAGTATGAGATACTACACCCTTATCATAATCAGAGATGACTAATGCTATGCTATTTCTCAATTGATCGATTGCCCCATTTGTTAGCAAATCGGCAACGGATGCGTCAAGTTGTGTACTCGGGCCCCTATCCGCCTGTAGCAGTATCTGGTCTTTCTCAAGCAAACTTTCCCTACTACCATAGAATCGGGTTTTTGTTAGGGTGTTCCTATCATTTACCTGGATAACATTTGAAGTATCAATTCCGAGCTCTTTTAGTGATTGGATTATTCTGTCTCCTTCGGAATCGGCCCCCACGGCTGAATGAAATGATACACCCAGACCAAATGAGGCGAGGCCTATTGCAACATGTGCAGACGCCCCAGGGGACTCATCAGTACGTGTAATCTTTAGAACTGGTACTGGAGCAGTTGAATTGAGATTGTTTGCAAATCCGTGATGATAACGATCAAGCATTGTATCGCCAATTAGAGTTACCTTTGAATCGCTAGAATCCGTGAAAAGGGCCCTGAGCCTATGAAGACTAGCCGCCCTAGCTGTAATCTCAGAGGCGTCCATGGACCGTCCATAGGGTCCCGACGGATGATATTTGGGGATATCGTCTAAACCATGCCGCCAATAGAACACTACAATGGAGACGCTGGAGCATTGGACACGGGGACCAGATGGGTATTGGATATTTGATGGTCCAGCTAAGAGGCGATTATGGGATAAGTCTGCTTTGGGCGTGGTTACTGATGATGGCGGATTGCTACTGTCACCCAGCGAAGTAATTTTCTGCTGCGAATACAGGAATATCCAGTATCCGCACCCGAACTGGTTATCAGATTTGACCAAAGATAACCCTGAGTTGTTTATTCAATCCGCTGCGCTGGAGGCTCTGCGAGTACCCGGAAATAAAGTGGTTATTTCGAGAAAGTCGCATTCAATAGGATATGACTCTTCAAAAGAAACGTGGGCCCTAAGATGGCCCTCTGACGCTCATCCAAACAATGATCCACCTGAATCTGAAGTCAAAATTTTCCATTCCGAGGAGGATTTTTGTCCACTGGAGTTATTTCAATGGGCATGTGAAGTAAAAAATAATGGCCGAATTGCAGAAGCTTTGGTTGTTGATGACGAGCAATCCGTTGTAACATACCGATTGATTCCTGCAGATCCTAATGGGGATATGCTCTGTCCAACGATAAGGGAATTGCAATTGATTGGGGCTACTGATCATATAGAGGCTAAGGGAGGTGGGGCATATATCCATGCTAATGGCGATTGGCCATGTGAAATGATTGGCATTCCATTACATGATGGTCGGTTTGTAGATTTGATTGAATTTGAGATAATTTTGAAATTTATTGAAGTGGATTCAGAATTTGATTTGTCTGAGTACACTACTGATTCGCCTGTTACGGAATATGAGTTGTCTGGTTCCGCCAGCCTCCTACTTGATCTCTGGATTAGAGGGCTAAACACTCGTCCAGGATTCAAGTATGGTTCAGCATGGCGCTGTTATCCTGGTCATGTCGGCGATGGCCACGCACCTTGGCTGGTTGTAGACCCTAACATGAATTCTCGCGGTTCATCACCAAGAACATGGGCCGAAGCTTGCCTTTCATCTAGACTGGCTTCGGGAGTCAACAAACATTGGATTTGTCCATTCATCGAAAATGGAAATTGGGGATATTTGGAGGTATCACGGCCACCTTCGGATTCGAGGTGGAGTAATCCTATTCGTCGTTAGTTCTTCTTCCCTGCCCCGAGAGTACGGATACTGCAAATAATGCGCAAATTAGCGATAGGGAGTTTGACGGAGTGGTTAGTAATTGAATCTGGCTCCAGAATGGAAACGCATACTCTGCCTGTAGCGTGATGGGAATTCTTGTCTCGATATTATTGGAATCTACTAGGACAATTTCACCCCTTGCCACCATTCCGGGCTCCAAAAGGTTTGATGGATCAATAGTCAATTCCAACGGATCTCCAGGTGCATAATTCAAATATTCTGGAATCGAGGCAATTCGCTCTATTGCTCCTTCTAATGAAGCTGAATAGGTTCTCGAACCACTTCCCTCAAAGCTTGGAAATAGGCGCATGGAAGATATCTCATCCCAACGCATATCTCCTTCGAGGGGGTCTTGGGAAATCCTATGACTGACAGAATACCAATCGAGGCTAATATCGTGTTTGATCCCATCATTACAACCAACAGTGCCGGTGATAACCCCACTATCACCACTGGAAACTGTGGACCCATCAAATATCACCAATTGCTTAACAGAGCCGATTTCCGATTCAGATATCTCAACAGAATAATTCACACTTGAAAGGTCCACAATATACATGCACGAATCGATGATGGATAATTCCGCTGTAGCGTTCTCTGACCCCATCACTACAATTGGCGAGCGAGGCGTGAGAATGATGGCCTTGGAATCAGTCGACTCATGATATGCAACAGTAGCCTGGTCATCTGAAATATTCTTGACCTCAATTGACCAATTCACAAGTCGGCCCCTGTTGTCCCGAATTTGATGTCCATTAGAGCCGAATGAGTCGCCCGGAGAAAAGGCATCAGATGCATGTCCGTAGTTCCTGGCCCTCAGTAAAGCGTCGTCACCATCGGCTTCCAAAATCTTTACCCACGCCTTGGTAGGGTCAGTGTTTACAAGATTCTCGTTGATGTTCCCGAAATTTGTATCCTGCTGTTCTACAATTATTCCCGGACCCGGTATCCCCCTATCAAATCCAGAGTTTTTCCTGTAAGTAACCCATACGTACTCTCCTGGGGCTATGTTGATCTTCAATGGGCTACCGCCCTCAGGTATGGTTTTCAGCACATACTCGGTTGAACCGCCGCTAGTGCTAGCTGGATTTGAGTATGGGACAATTGGGTCACTAGCACCTATCAAATCCAATGTAGCCGATGAGGGGAGGGATGGAAGATCGCCGTTATCAATCCAGTTTCCACTGGACATAACACCCCAATCGCCAATGCCGTACCATGATTTTGTTGGCGTATCACTATGAACATCATAGAGATCAACTGCACCCATTTGATGTAGCATCTCATGGACAATTACCCCAATCCCCCCGTGTGCCGACACCATGGTATAGTGCTGGAACGAGTACCCATCGATCAATGGTGGTTCATTTAGCGAGGAAAAGTGACTCCAGATGGAGGTTGATTTCCCCCCGAGTTCCTGAGGCTCGCCGGAATGTAGAATCAGTAGCCTGTCAATACTTCCGTCGCCATCAAGATCCCAAGGAGACAGGTCTGTTCCATCCATCAGTCCTACTATTGCATCAGATGCAAGCTTCCTAGCCCCACCAGACTCAACTCCGGCATCCCTCTCTTCGATTGTGTCGGTGCCCCAGTACGAAATTGGATGAGGGGATTCCCATATCCCATCAATGACAGTAATGTGCAATTCAGAGTCCCCGCCACTAATCTCGGAGATGTAATTCTGTGCAGATAATGTGCCCTCAAAGAATGAAGCCGTCTTACCCATGGGGAAATCTTGCCCGGGGAATGAAATCCTTAAGATCGGCCATCTCTCCACATCCTGTAGGCCCAATAATACATACTCAGAAGAGTCATCTGAAGAATTCCTAGCGAATGCCTCATTTATCGGGAGTGGGTAGCTGTAAGCAATAATTGAAACAGTCAAGAGTGCGACTGCTGCAACGGCTCGTCTCTTTTCCACGAATATTCGCTTACTCTAGCACCTTTCAAACCAATGCCCACCTGATGAGTGAATATTCTAATTATGAGGGTTCTATACAAAGTGGATAGTTGGGGTTTTACGGGAAATTGCATCGGCAGTATATGTCACAATTATTGCTGTCAATAGTCTTAGCCCATCATACTCCACTGGAAGAGTTAGAACAAGTAAACCAGCAGATATGGCAAGAAACCTGAGTCTCATCCTAGTAGAGCCCAACTCTACCAATCCCAACACCCTAGTAAGGGATAGAGTGATTGCAGTTAGAGACCAGATTGCCATTATCCATGATGCTCCTAAGGCTATGGAGAATACTGAAGCAGCATCGTACCTCACACCCACTCCATCGATTGTGCCGGCGGCTTCAGCGACATCAAACAACACGGGCAATCCCAATATCCACACAAGGACGATGATTAATGGTATTGCAGCAGTAGATGAAATCAATACTACCGTTAGCCATGTCCGCTCTCGGGGGATGAGGCCGATTCTGGAAAACAAGTAGATTTGTATCGAAGCGAAGGGAAGTACAGATATCAATGAAAGCAAGAGTATTGTAGACCAGCGGACGCCCAGCCAGTCGAATGGAGAATAGACGAACAGATCCCCATTATTTGGACTGTTTTGTATGTGCAACAATTCGAGCCATCCAGAAATTACATGGTGGGAAACTGATGACCAGATTATGCAAAACAATAGGAATAAGATTGCTAATTTTCTTAGGATAGAATTGAGCTCCACGAAGTGCTTCTCGATGGGGATTGCCCTCAAGTATGCATTTTCTGAGTTCATTTCACATTAGATCCTGAACACTGGGCTCCTGTTTAGCTGCTAGCAGGGTCCTGTAAAATCCATACGCAGCCCAAGCACTGATAAAAAATGCAGAACCGGTAGCAAAATCAGAGAAATCCACACCTTGGAAATTCATCGAATTTTCTGAGGATGCCCACGTTACCCCCAAGAAGAATGTGAGGATGCTGAGGGCTGCCCTTCGAACTCCTTGTGGGAACGCAAGTTCAGTGGCTAGGTACTCGGGTCCTTCGTCAAATTTCCTCTCCAGAATCTCCTTCTGAAAAACCGCACCCACAATGAGGGCCACAAGGCTTGTCCAATAGAAAAAGTTGCCTTGAGAGAAGACCCGTTGTGAAATGCCATCTTGCCTATCTTGCTCAAGCTGTTCCTCGGAGACCTCAATCAAGAATAGTGAGTCGTATGTTCCAACTGATAAAGTCCGTGTCTCTAGAGTGGATGAGCTCTCGTTAGTAGTAACTGTACCCGGAGATGTGATTGAGAAAGACAAGAGGTTCCAATAGTCCATATCATCGGGAATGCCGCCACCATCTACTGAGTTTCCTGCGAGCCAGAACTGAATGTCCCCGACATCGGAATCCGGAGCAGTCCAAACAACATCCCAGATACCATCGTCACTGGGCTCAGAATGTGAGGCATCGCCTTCGCGTCCATCAGCATTTCTGATATTGGCGGTTTCATCCCATGAAAATTCACCAGTCGAGTCAGATGAGAGGAGGAAACCGGCCTTGGCATTCCCCTCGCCTCCGGCAAGAGACATGGAATCAGCGACAGTGATTGTGAAGTTGTATTGGTGTGAAGGTGCATACATTAGTGGGACGCCTGTAATCATTACAACCGCCCTATCAGAAGTGGCGCCGTTATTGTGGCAACTGCATCCGTACTTCACAGTCAACTCGTCATTGGAGTTGTTGGCAGATGGGCCCGCACTCATGCCGAAGGCCGGAAGTGCTAATGCAATAACAAGAAGAATGCAGGTAGATGCTCGGCCGATGCTCACTCGCACGTTATCCCCAATGTAGACTCGGCTGAAGGTGTCAAATAACGATTGGGGGGAAGTTGTCTCATAAGTCCTTCATGGCAGAGTTAAGTTCGTTCATCATCTTCTTGCCATCGCCGAACAACATCATCGTCTTGTCGTCATAGAATAGATCATTATCCACACCAGCGTATCCGACAGACAGACTCCTCTTGATGATGACTACAACGCGAGCCTTGTCGGCGTCGATTATTGGCATTCCCCCTAGCGGCCCCTCCCCACTCCTAGCAACTGGGTTGATAGTATCGTTTGCCCCTATTACCAATGCAACATCGGTATCCGTAAGCTCGGAATTGATGGACTGCATCTCGATTAGTTGTTCATAGGGAACGCTTGCTTCGGCAAGAAGGACGTTCATATGGCCTGGCATCCTTCCAGCTACTGGATGAATTCCATAACTAATCTCGACGCCCAAAGACTCCATGATGTCGGCAAACTCCTTCACAGCATGCTGAGCTTGACTCACTGCCATCCCATACCCAGGAATTATGACGCATTTAGAAATTCCATCGCAAACCATTGCAACCTCTTCGGGATCACTGCCAACCTTGGTTCTGGTCACAGTCTCCCTACCGCCACCACCAAACGACTTGAACAGCACAGCACTGAGTTCCCTGTTCATTGCCTTGCACATGATAAGGGTAAGAATCAGCCCGGCTGCACCGACCATTGATCCGGCAATAATCAAAACGTTATTTCCAATTACAAAGCCGGTGAATGCAGCTGCAATACCAGACATGGAATTCAGTAGGCTGACGACAACTGGCATGTCGGCCCCACCAATGGGCAACACAAACAATACTCCAAGAATCCCAGATATCAAGGCCAAGAGATATACGTGTTCCTTGTTGGAAGGTTCTTGTATTGTGAGCCAAATTAATGTGAAGGAGGCAATGAGAAGGGCTCCCTTGACGAAATTTAACCACGATGGGCCCCATGTAGGGAAATTTACCCAACGACGCCTTCCACGATCATCCTTGGCTGAAAATGGAATATAGAAGCCGCCCTTGAGCTTGCCCATAGCCATAAGGCTCCCGGTCAGTGTCAGCCAACCGACTAAGCAAGACAGCCCAATAGCAATCCATGTTGCGTAAAGTTCGGTATCGCTTCCAGGGATGCCCTCTGGAACTAGTGGGCCCGCCCCAATGCGGCCCAGTACTTCTGACATTGCAACAAGAGCCGATGCCCCCCCGCCAAACCCATTGAACAGTGCAACAAGCTCGGGCATCCCTGTCATTTCTACTCTAGTCGCCGTCCAAATACCAATTAGCGTGCCTATTATCAATCCGCCAACAACTAGCTCCCATCCAACTATCCCGGGTTCCTCTGTTTCCATTCTGGCTATTGTCACAATGACGGCAAGAAGCATGCCGTACGATCCTAGGCGGTTACCCTGGGGTGCTGTCTTAGGACTTGAGAGCCTCTTAATTCCCAAAATGAATAACGCGGCAGAAACGAGATAGCCGATGTCCCAAACAACTGCTTCTACCAAATCACTCACCTTTCTTTCTATTCCTCTTCCCTGCAATCATCTCAAGCATACGATTTGTGACCAAGAAACCACCAACCACATTTATTGTGGCCATCACCAATGCAGCGAATGCAAGCCAAGCCGATAGACCGGGGTTTCCATCATTGAACTCTGAATTTGAAAGGATTAAAGCACCGACAATTGTTATTCCCGAGATTGCGTTAGCACCGGACATCAATGGTGTATGAAGCGTAGCGGGAACTTTGCTAATCAGCTCAAAACCAAGGAATATGGCTAAGACGAAAATTGTGATGCTAGCCACAAGCGTTGGAAGTGTGAGAACGATTATATCAACTCCGATAGCCTTGATTGTTTTGGATGGATCGAACCGGAAGAGCAGAGCAATACTCCCCCCATACCAGAAACGTGGAAGGCATGTCCTTCTGGAGCACCGACGAGTACTTCGTCATCCATATCCAAATCAATTGTTCCATTCTTAACTAATGAAGAAACGAAGCTGGTCATATTGTTCGAGTACAGCATACTTGCGGTAGATGAAAGCTCACCAGGTAGATTGGTCGTTCCAATTATGGTCACGCCGTTTTCTGTAAGAATAATTTCTCCGGACTTGGTAAGTTCACAATTTCCTCCAACATCGGCATTCATGTCAACTATCACCGACCCTGCTTTGAATGACAAAACTGCGCTAGCCGGAACGGTGATTGGGGCTGGGCGACCAAATATCCTTGCAGTGGTAATTATCACATCAGCATCCCTGGCTACTTCGCATACTGTGCTGTTCACCTTGTGTATGAATTCAGGCGTTAGTGGTTTGGCATAACCGGACTCATCTTCAAAATCATCCATCCCATCTACTTCGATAAATCGACCCCCAACGGATTCAATTTGTTCAGCTGCAGACTTGCGAACATCAGACGCATATACGATTGCGCCAAGCCTCTTTGCAGTTGCAATAGCCTGAAGTCCGGCGACGCCTGAGCCCATTATTACGAATTTACACGGACGGACGGTGCCTGCGCTGGTGGTCATCATGGGAATGCCCCTTGGAACATTTGCAGCCCCGAGGAGGACAGCCTTGTACCCGGCGAGATTGTCCTGACTGGAATTGACATCCATGGACTGGGCCCTTGAAAGTCTACGTGGAATCATGTCCATACTCAGCAATGTGACTCCTGATTCAACAGCCTGTTTTACACCCATGGGATTCCTGAATGGATCGGCAATACAGGCGATAATTTGACCGTTTGATAATGATGTTAAATCGGGCAATGATATGGACATCAGGAGCTCCGCCGATAGGACAATGTTACGCTCACAGACAATAGCCCCCGCATCTGAGTATTCGTCATCGGAATGATGGGCGGCGATTCCAGAATTACTTTCAACAAGTACCTCAAAACCCAATTTTGCAATCTTCTTCACTGATGATGGGACGATGGAAACGCGATTCTCTCCATCGGGCTCTTTGAGGACTCCTAGTCTCATATTACTCACCAAAGCTAATGTGATGGCTCTTGCAATAGTGGAACGTTATTGAAGCCGTCGACAATAGAGTTTCATTTTATAATTGAATTAGAAAATAATCTGATAGCCAATTCCAAATACTGCTACATCGCATATGGCATGGGATAGCCAGCAAACCCATATCGATTTATGCTTAGTATACAACCACGACCAGATGGCTGCTGCACAAAGTAGGCCGAAGCTTGCCACTATAGTTTGCCAGATTTCGAAACCGAAAAAATGGAGTGCAAGGGTGTGGTGAATGGTGAACATTACCGCTGATAGGGATATGGCGCCGAATTCGTTTCCAAAGATTTCCAAACCCTTCGTTGTAATGAACCAGCGGAATACGTACTCTTCGAGCAGGCTATTGAAGAAAATCCAGTAAAGCATACCGGCGATATACAAACGAATGTTAGTGAGACCGGTTTCTTCCAGCTCAGCAATCATGCTAGCTCTATCAATAGTCTGACCGAGTAATAACCAAACTACTATGATGATTGATGACATGCCAAGACCGGTAATTGCTCCAAGCTGTAATCCTTCGCGGCTTGCTGGAGAACGAGATCTTGGATTCCCCTCCACCGTCAAGAACCAAAATGTCGGTACTGCGAATATCCATGCTTTACATGATAAGAAAAATACTTGTGAAAATAGTTCGTTTTCGGAATATACAAGACTACCCAATATTGAGATAGATGGAACGAAACCAACTAATGCTACAGCGACAATTGCACGCATTCTTTTGTCCATGCATCGTGGAATTTTCAGTTAGTCAATAGTTTTGTGGCGTCAAGTATACCTTCACCAAAGGCTAAGACCTGATTCATCAGGCGAGGCACATGGCAAATGGGGCACGTAAGGTTGCAGTGATCGGAGCCGGAAACGTTGGCGCCACCTGTGCCTTCGTTCTAGCAGAGAGGAAGGTTGGCAAAGTCGTCCTTTTGGACATTTACGAGGGCTTCGCCAAGGGGAAGGCCCTTGATATGAGCCAAGGTGGCAGGGTGCTGAATTATGATGGGAGAGTAACTGGAACCAAGGATTATCACGATATTGCAGATTCTGATGTGATTGTCGTAACATCGGGCTTCCCGAGGCAACCAGGAATGACCAGGGAGGACTTGATAGGAAAGAATGCAGATATTATCACTCAAGTCGGCGAGGGCATCAAACAACACGCCCCTAACGCAATAATCGTCATGGTTACTAATCCTCTTGACCTAATGACCTACCACATGCAGAAGACTACTGGTTTTGCCCACAATAGGGTAGTGGGCCAGGCAGGAATCCTAGACAGTGCAAGGATGACTCATTTCATTGCTGATGCAGTGGGCTGCAGCAACGAAGACGTTCAAGCCATGGTCCTTGGGGGTCATGGTGACACCATGGTGCCCCTTCCACGGTATACAACAGTGAATGGGATACCGATATCCCAACTACTTAGCGAGGAGCGGATAGGTGAAATCTGCAATAGAACCGCTGCTGGTGGCGGTGAAATTGTTAAGCTGCTCGAAAAGGGAAGTGCATTCTATGCACCAGGAAGTGCTGCTGCAATTATGGCTGAGTCGATATTATTCGACAGGAGAAGGGTTTTGCCATGCAGCGCGTACCTAACTGGTGAATATGGGATGGATGACATCTACATAGGCGTTCCAGTTGTACTGGGAATGAATGGTGTAGAGAGAATCATTGACCTTGAGCTAACTGAAACTGAGCTTGCTAGCCTGCAAGAGTCCGGTGAATTTTACAAAATGCAACTTAACTCCATACTTGGCTATTAGACGTTGGATTCTTGTCTATGTGTCCGGTCCGAGGCTCATGGTTGTCGAGCATTTGCATCTCGAACACGATGGGAAGATCCTGCTCGTGGACAATAGCGGCGGAGGCCCGGTGAAGCCTGAAATTGGTAGGGATTCGTGGGAAGGCGTTGGATTCAAAATTAGGCTGCCAACCTCGGAAGAGGCGGCCTCATTTGGTATTGAATGGGTAGTAAATAGGGTGAATAGATTCATGCTAGGGAACACGGAACACGTTGTAACCTATGCTACACCAATCATTCCTTGGCCTGAAGACTGGGCATGGAAAGACTCAGTGATCAGCGACAGTGCCGTTGATCCTGTGGCTAGGGAATCGGTATACCGCACGATCCACAGAATTGTAAGCAAGGTAGTGATTACGAATTCCAACGATGAGATTCTCATGGCTAGGCCTTCGCGAGGTTTCTTTACTGGGTGTTGGACGCTCCCTGGAGGATTCGTGAACTACTCAGAGCACCCTAGAGAAGCCGCTCAGAGGGAGGCAATGGAAGAGCTTGGTATAGAGATTGAGATTCCTGATCCCAAGGCAGAGTCTGGCATATTTCGTCCCGGTGACGATGGCGGGATAGTTCAGACGGCAATATTCAACGAAGAGGGCATAAATTGGGTTTCGTTTACATATAGATGCAATGCCAATATGGATGGCCAGGTGATAGTTCCGAAGGCAGATGAGATTGAGTCTGCGGAGTGGTTCTCCAAGGAAGAAGCGTTGAAGGTAGCGGTTTCGATATTTGATATCGAGGCGATCAAGAGAACATAGACTACGGGTTGAACAGCATATCCATGCCCCTATCTAGATGTTGAACATTGATTAGAACAAGTGTGGTGTCACCTTCGTTTACATGTATGTACAACTCCAACCTATCGCCTAACTCTGGAACGCAATTCATCCAGATCATTGGAACTTTGATGTAGTTCCCATATGTGATGAATTCTCCGGCAACGAAATCGGCTTCGACCCCTTGTGTGTTCGTCCCATCGAGTAGCCTGGATCCAGATTCAACAATTCCCTCTGAGTCGAAATCGACCTTGGTTCCATTTTGACATGCCAGTGACCATGTCACGTCTTCCACGTGAATGTCTCCCGAACCAGAACTGGGCTGCATGATGCCCAAGACTTCAAATCCACGTATCTTTATAGATGAGACTTCGTCATTGGCCCCTCCTGCAGCAACTATGGCACCGAGTCCATGGTCACCGGCATCTAGGTGTGCTTCCCAACCATCGAAGTTGTCACCTCCAAACATTATGATTCGGCAACCATTAGCTACCTTGATTGATGAGGCGTCGTTGTCGGTTGCTCCAGCGGCTAGAAAGGCCGTATTATCGTAGTCTCCAAGAGTGAATGTTATTGACCAGCCAGTAAAACCCGAATGTTGCCAAAGCTCAGCACTGCATGAAGGTTGAGAAAGGATTAGGCTTTCGACCTCGATTTTCTTTGAAAGCTGATTCCGAATATCTACTACAGTCGATTCAGATTGCTGATTCAGCCTCTCGACAGAATTGATGACGATAGTAGAAGCAACGGCTGCAACAAGAATGAGGGCGATGAAGACAATCATCGCTCCGACTCCAATTGAACCGGTAGAATGCTCATATGGAGGCACAGTCACACTATTGTAATCTACACTAGAAAGTTTGTCATTCCGATGGAGCCATCATCAAAAAACCCACAACACGTCCATCCAACCCGACCAATATGCGGCCAATAGGCCAATGATCACCATTGCCTCGCGGAGTCCTGGCTCCCAATGGGTATCCCCATCAGATCGGGGGGGCAGCGACGGAGGCGCATACGGCACGATGGAGGCAGGGGATGACTGTCTTGAACGGTTGGTCTAGTGAAATGTGGTGGGCCTGCCTGGATTCGAACCAGGGTCTATTGCTCCCAAAGCAACAAGCATAGACCAGACTAACCCACAGGCCCTGGCATTAGCGACTGCCTTGCAATCAAGAACTTTGCTGGAGCCAAGACCATGAGTTGTTCTCTGTACGAAGGAGTTCCCCCTCGACCTCTGCCTGCCCAACCAGGTAATCGGCAGAAGGTTGCTTGATTCCAATTCGATCTAGCTCAGACTGAAGGGATTTTAATGTTAGAATCCCCTGATCGTCAGTAGCAGCCCGCATAGCACCTATCAACTGATTTTCTGTGGGACTTGATTGGCCCTTGAACTCCTCCTTCATGTATCGCGTCAGACGTGATTGAATTTCCTCTCCCAGTTCCTTGGGCATGTTGGCCTTCGACACTGCATCAGAGAGCTGCTTTGAATCATGATATCTCCCCATAGTTCGTGATTCACTAGAGCCGCACCTAGTACAGTTAACCGTAGCAGAGCTCGTTCCAAATGCATGGCCGCACTTGCACCTTTTGAGAAGCCAGTCATCGACCACAATGGCCCATCAGACTCGCGGTTCTTGACTTTGACTGGCAATGCAACATTGATGTCATTGTACGTCTTCGGATATACGAACTACATGGCGCTAGCAGATGGGGGTAAAGAGGTGCGGATTGGCTTCGCCTTTGCTTTGACGATGGCGATTCTATACTTGTCCATCAGGAAGATTCTATCAGAGGGGGCGATTACTAGCGACGTTTGGGCTCTCCTACTGGGAGTCCCATTGACGATTTTCATTGTAATGTCATTCGGAATGAGCTCCGTATTCGAGCCGGACGTTGATGTATTGGAAGACTCGTGGGACGGAAGTGTTGCTGATAGAGGGGAGGGGGGTGTTGGCGATCCAGAAGAATCGGGATTCGACATTCCCGTACTATAGCCTACCTAAGTCGTAGGGTTTCCAGGTTTGCAGGAGCATATGTCTGTACCTTGAAGCGATCACGAAGGCCCATTCTGAAGGCATTGCATGTCTGGGGATCGCCGTGATGGCAGATGATCTTCCTAGGAGTAGGGTTCAATGCAGAGACGTAGTCCATTAGTTGGTTCCTGTCAGAGTGTCCGCTGAAGCCATCAATGATTACCATATTACAATTTACGTCGAGCATCAGCGTCTGCCCCCTGTCCATAAGTGGGACGTGGGAGTGCCCCTCCTGGAGTCTTCGTCCGAGCGTGCCCGAAGCTTGGTATCCTACAAAGCACAGAGTGTTTCCCGGTTCGGGTGCCCAGTGTTTCAGATACTCAATGATGGGGCCTCCAGTCATCATCCCACTAGTGGCTAGAACTATGCATGGGTTGGGGTCCAGTAGTATGGACTCCCGGAGCTCTCGAGAGTCAACCTGCTTGAACCATGGTGAGTTGAATGGATTCTCAGTACCACCCTTCAACATCCTCTTCTTCAACTCCCGATTGAGGAAATTTGGGTGGCTTGAGTGTATTGCACTTGCCTCAGTTATCATGCCATCTAGCCAGACCGTCACGGGTGGCACCCTCTCTGACTTGAATAGCTCGTCTATCGCGAGCATTACTTCCTGGGAACGCCCGACAGCGAATACTGGACAGAAAATCTTGCCCTTTCGGTTCAGCGTGTCTATGACAAGATCCTGCAGTTCCTGACTAGCCTGCTGGCGAGTTGGCTGGATGCTCTGGGGGCCACCATATGTCGATTCTATGACGAGGGTGTCTACCTTGGGGAATCTCACCGTGGCTGCGTCGAATAGCCAGGACTTCTCGTACTTGATATCCCCAGAAAATAGGAGCTTGTGTTCTGAGCGTCCCTCTCCGATCTGCATGTAAACACTGGAAGAACCAAGTATGTGACCTGCGTTCTCCATGGTCATTTTCACATCGGGTGCGATGTCTGTCTTGTCCCCCCAATTTACGTCAATGACGTGCTTAATGCACTCCTGGATATCGGCCTTGGAGTATGGGGGATCCCTTCCCTCTGCCTGTGAGACCTTGATGTAGTCGATTTGCAGAAGGGTCATCAGGTCCCTCGTTGGAGGTGTACAGTAGACTGGTCCCTTGTATCCATAACGAAATAACACCGGTAGCATGCCAATGTGGTCCACATGGGCGTGGGTAATCACAACTGCATCGAGATTGTCGAGAGGAAGGAGTTCGGGCGCCGCGAAAAACGGCTGTGTCTCATTGGGGTTGTTTGTTGGATTTGCACCTACGTCAACCAATACCTTAGACTCGTTTGTTGTAATTAGGTGCATAGCTCTACCTACCTCTCTGTAAGAACCGAGGGCAGTAACCCTTGCCCATGTATCACCCGGCCTTTGACGTCGGTATATCCTGGTCCCGAACTTCCTCAGTAGAGATCTACGTTCATCGGACATTTCCTTCCTGTACCTGCGAATATCATGCTGTGTGCGGCTCTCCCTTGCGGGTGCTCTTTCCACCTTCACCAACCAACCAATCTCATCACGGAGTTTAGTTACATTGCTACCTTTGGGACCAACAGCAGAGGCCGGGTCGTCGCATTCCAAAATAACTTCAGAAAGGGCTGGATCCAACCAGATATTCCTCAACTCCGCCTCGGGGGGGATTATCCGGTTCACTGCATCGTGCACCTGATTCTCATCTGACAGAATGTCGCGGTGGGGCCGGATGACAACCCTTCTTTTGATTGACTTCGCGATTCGGACTGTAAGGCTTTCACCACCGCCAGTGAATTCTCTTGGTTGATTAGTAATGATTGCAATCGAGCCTGCTTCAAGATCGACTTCGTATTCGATTCCAGAAGGAATCAATGTGGCTACCTTCTTCTTAATCTCCGGTAGTGTCAGTCTCAATACAATCCCTCATGCTCCCGCTACTAGTTCCATGGGGCTCTAGGCCGGGAATGTGTTCAAAGATTTGCAAGCAATTCGCTAACTTCATCATCAGATAGCAAGGTGAATCCAGAGTCATTGGTGATGTAGGCCAGATCCATACCGTTTCCGCTTGCGGCATCACGCTGGGCGGATGCTAGGAGTGACTTTGCCGCTAGGGCTAGGGCTTGGTCCCTGTCCATCCCGTCTTTGAATTGGTCCTCCAACACCCCATACATGAATGGGCTGCCTGAACCAGTAGCGCAGTATACATCAGGTATCGAGCCGCCTGCTGAGTCAATGCTGTACACGCTCGCTCCTGAGCTGTCGACACCCACTATGAGGAGTTGAACGTAGTGGGGTCTTCCAGACAGAATATTTGCCGTTAGAGTGGCGGCCCCCTTGACTGTCATCTGCTGGTTCCTCTTTAGCTCGTAAAGGCGCAATTCAGCTGCAAGCATTCGTGAAAGTGACTGAGCGTGGCCGACTAAACCAGCTGTTGTTAGAGCGACATTTTCAGAAATGCGGAATAGTTTCTGGACTGACTTGTTTGCTATGAAATGGCCCATCGTGGCACGGTGGTCAGCGCCTACAACAACGCCCCCGTCGTATGTTATTCCAACGGTGCTTGTACCAGTCTTGATTACGTTGGTGGATACGTCCATAATATTCACCCGCCGAGAGGCCGAGTGAATATAACTCGAAATCGCCCCCTTATGAATGCGACGGGACTGAGCCCTTGTAATCGACAGAACAGAAATATATTCGTATTCTCCATTGTAGCAGAAGGTATCAAGAAACAGAGTTATCTGCAACATACATGGGTCCGAATGACACAGGGCCCAAATGGGTGGATATGCCTAGCGTTTCTGGGAATTCCTCTGGTTCCATTGAGGTCGGCGAAGACTACCATGATCTCGGAAGTAAGTATCCCGATGCTCCCATTCCAAGGAGCACTAGTGACATCATTGTCCATAGAGCAATATTGGAGGATATTAGCGGAATTGGCGAGTTGATGAACTGGGTTTCTGATGGCGATATAGTAATTGTCGAGATGACTGGACTACTATCAAGAGATTTAGAGCTACAGTTGGCTGTAAGCAAGATGCAAGAATTCGTCGAGGGGGACATATGTGGACAGGTTGTAAGGCTTGGTAATTCCCGACTGCTACTCCTTCCTCCTACATTCGATAGTTCAAGGGTACGATAGTGGTAGGATGGAAACCCGGTTGGAGATTGGTTGTCCGGAGTGCAACAGCTCCGGTAGGGTCACGATGCTAACAATGAGCTCGGAGATACCCTATTTCGGTGAGCACACACAAATTACGCTCCGTTGTGAATCATGTGGTTGGAAGCATACCGATTTCATCCCTTCAGAAGGAGAGAAAAGGGGTTACTGGTCACTCGTGGTCAATTCGCAGGAAATGATGAGTGCCAGAGTTGTGAGGTCATCCTCATGCACGATTAGGATACCAAATTTGGAATTGGAAGTCAGCCCGGGGAGCTCGTCAAGTGGATTCGTGACCAATGTTGAAGGCCTGATAATTAGGTTCGAAGACGCTATTGGCATTATATTGCATGGTGCAGGTGCAGACGACGATGGCGTTGATATTGGGGCCGCAAATGAAATCCTAGAAGGGTTGGGACGTCTAAAATTGGGATTGGCTGTAATGGAGATTGTGTTTCTCGATCCAAGGGGAAGGAGTCAGATCATCCATGAACAGGCTTCGAGCAGAGACCTGACAGAATCGGAGTTAGGAAACCTTGACGTGGGTTCTGAGTTGCCTGTATTCGAAGCATCTTAGGATGCATCTTGGGCGAGGAAATCGTCCAATCGTCCTTCCCACTCGTCCCTCTTATCCTTTAACTCAGTTAGCCATTCTGATGCCCTTTCAATGCAAATCTGCTTAATTTCGCCTGCAAGAATTCTGCCACTCTCATATCCGCCTTTAATTTCGTCAAGCTCGGCATCGTTAGGCTCGAAAAAGTACTGGAGATATTGGAATGCCACATCCTTGTCAGTATCGCCACCATGTCGGCGATGCTCCTCGACCGTAGGCTGGCCTCCACTTAGTGCTCGCTTGACCTTCTTGGACATCTCATCCAGTCCATCATCCATGAAGATTGTAGTCTCGGGTTTTGAAGAAGACATCTTGTCGCCAGTCATGCCAACGGCAAATCTGTGATAGGTCGAACAAGGAGGTAAGAGCCCCATGCCTCCCATTTCTCTCTCCATAGCAAGCATTGTCATCCTAACTTGGAATCGATCTGAAAGTGTGGCTCCGGGGATCTCGAGAGTTCCATGCTTGGGATTGCTGAATATGTCTGAGAATCCGATTTTAGATAGCCCTGACTCCATTCTTTCGAATAAAGTCGACCTAGTTGTTCGATCAACGCCACCATTAATATTGAAGCCCATTTTAGTTTTGTTTTCATCCTGCACCGATAGGGCTACGGTAAGTCCTCCGGATTTCCTTGGTTTGACGTTGAACCAGTTGGTCTTCTGGGCGATGTCCCGTGTGAGTCTTATATGTGGGTCCTGATCTACTCCGACGGGGACCACTATGGGCCTTAGCCCACCATATTCCTCTAGCTGAGGGTGGATAATGTCCCCAACCTGAACAAGTGGTGCCTGTACATGTGCAAGATTGGTACTGCCGCTGAAACCGTATATTGATTCAAATTCTGAGAGGTTAGTCCTACGTCCTAGTGTGAATGCAAGTCTCTGTACCGAAGGACGGGAGCTCTGGAAATAGACATTTGTAGTATCGGGAATGAGGCCTAATGCAGCGTAATTGTGGATATATTCACTAATTGCTGTCTCCCTTCCCTTGGATAGTGATGTCCCCCTTGTAGCGAGAGCCTCTAAATCGGCAACTGTGACGGTGATATCGGCTCCTTGTTCTTGAAACCACCTGACTTGGTCAATAACCATGCTATGCCCTAGATGCATCCTCCCGCTTGGCATAAGCCCAGTTAGTACCCCAAATGGGTCGGAACGCTCCATACAGCCTACTACTACGTCCAGATCCCTGTGAGCGAAGACGATCCCCCTGCGGTGCAACATACCAGGATTAGGTAGTCCTGACGGATCCACACTGTCTAATCCGAACTGCTCAATTATTCGCCCGTAGTCGGTTGATTGGTCAGATGACCATGGGTCAATGCGTTCGCCATTTCCCATGCTACCCGGCTAGTGAAGCCCTCAATCAAGACTTCGCAAGAAATTCAGCCAATATGGCTGGACCGTTAGACCGAATAGCAAAGTCGAGGTCGCACGTACATGGCCGTGATTCACTGTCTGGGGGTAGGACTTGTTGGCTCATATGTTGCTAAGAGGTTGGCTGAATCTGGCCATGTGGTGCACGCCTATGATCCCAGCCCTCACCGTGTAGAGGGAGTTTCCGGGATATTCATTCACTATTTGGAACCAGATGAGGACCCAATTGATGCCATGGCGAAAGTCCACACAAATGATGAGGGTTGTCCAATAGATATGGTGGTCAACATGCTTCCAGGTTCAATTGGTCATACTAGTACTACGATTCTGGCTGAATCCCCATGGAGGACTATTGATCTTAGCTTCAGTAATTTAACCCCTGATAGGGATAGCGAGAAGGCCAAGGAATTCGGTGCATCCATTCTCTGGGATGTGGGGATTGCCCCGGGATTATCCAATATGCTGTTATCAGAGGCCCATAGAAAATTGGGGCCGTTACTAATTGGAGAAGTTAGAGTCGGAGGTAACCCCACGGAACACACAAGTGGCTGGAACTACATGGCCCCTTTCTCACCTAGTGATGTGATTGCAGAGTATACCAGGCCAGCACGAGTAATTCGTGACTCCGAAGAGGTTACGCTGCCAGCACTATCGGAGAGGCATTCGATTAGTGTACTAGGAAAGGGAGAAATGGAGGCATTCCTCACTGACGGCCTAAGGAGTGTTCTAAACTCAATTCCTGCAGTAAATATGTCAGAATATACTGTCAGGTGGCCCGGACATATCCAGATGTTTATTGATGAAAGGGATTCTGGAATGCTAGACGAAGAGAAATTGACAATTGATTGGCAATATAATCCGATGAGGACTGAATTCACCTGGATGGAGGTAACGGCACAGAGCCATGATGGCACGAAGATGGAATGGAGAATACAAGATCATGGTGGAGACGATGGTCACTCGATGGCAAGGTGTACCGGACTAGTCACATTTTGCTGCATAGAGGAGTGGTTGGACAATTCCGATATGTTACCAGTGGGAGTCCATGCACCAGAATCCCTGCCTTCGGACGTAATTTCAAGGATATTGGAAAAAATGATTTTGAGGGGCGTGGAGATTGAAGGGCCTGTGTTCTCTAAGAGCTCGGATCATTAGCTCCCATGGCGTCACGCCTCAGTACCAGTATTATCGAGACGGGCACGGCTACGAGTACCGCTATTGTAAGGATTGGTATTGCCAAGCCAATCTCCTCTGAAGCGGGCCTCTCAACAAGCCATGTGAAACGCAGTTGAGATCCTTGAAAGTCCGAGGTCCACTGGAAGAGATTTGTTGTGTGATGGCCAACAACTGTTACGGAATGATGGAGATCGTTGAATGTTGATAATGGCGTCGCTATAATTGATTCGACCTCATTTTCCAAGCTAATGTTCAATTCGGTTCCCCTGCCAATCGTGAGGATGACCCCGTCGTCCAAGGTACGCCAACCAACGGTCAGGTTTCTCTCTGATGTGGAATATTGAGGAATCTCATTACCTAATGAGTCCGATACAGACTGCACTCCGCCTTCAAACTGTAGTTTGACGGAGCCGGGAACTGCCCAGTTTGATGCTTCGGGCAACGACACGGTCACTAAATTTCCCACAGTTTCTATGGATTCAGATGCGACATTACCAGAAATTTGGTGATGATGCCACTCACCCCACGTAGTAAGCCAAACCTCCTGACTCTCAAGCCATGATATTGCTTCCTTGTCTTCCCGGATTCGTAGATCGTCTACTCTAGCCCTCCAATATACGCTCAGTAGCGAGTCCTCTTCGGCCGATTCAAGAAGCGTGATATCACTGGCCCCCTTCTCCAGACTACCCCCGTTCCTTTCCATTGCAGATAGCCCGGAAGGCAGATCTCCAATGCCATCCCCCACAATCTCAAATCCAGCATCCAATAGGGAGTTTGCTGTACCTCGGTCCAGAGAGTCTCCAGGAATGCCAAATGAAATGGGTCTATGCCCCCACCTTGAAGCATCTATGAACTCTGAAAGATAGTTACTACAAGATTGGATTACCCAATTCTCGTCTGAGGTATTTATTCCCTCATATCCATGGCACCCAAACTCATCCCCATGTTGAAGCCGTTCGGGTCCGATAATGTTTGATAGCCAACTGTCTGATTTCCATTCGCCTACTACCGGAGGAGCGAAAATGGGTATCGATAACAATGCTACAATGGCAAGGGCAATAGTTCGTCCTGCCATAAACGTGAATGATGGCACTGATTATTCAAAGTATTCAACTGGAAAATATGAAACAGAAGTTCTACGGCGCGATACTGTGGAACTCAGTGACAGGTCATTACACAACGTGGCTTCTTGCGTGGGCCTGCAAGGAACTGGCGATGCATTCTCGACACCGTTCACATATCGATTTCTTGAGAAATATGTGCCTTCATTGTTGAGGAGCATCACTAACGTCCATGTAAAGGGTTTGAATAATGTCCCGAGAAACGGAGCTGCGATTTTCGCAGGTAACCACTTAGGAAATCTTGACCCGTTCATCAAAATATTGTGTGCTCAACGGCCTATTCATTTTCTTGCCAAGGAAGGGCATTTTCAGAAACAGCCGAATAGATTTGTTATGATCAGCACTGGGCAAATTGAGACGTTTAGGGAGACAGGAGGGGGCGAGGCGTTAGCGAGAGCCGTTGACGTCCTCGAATCAGGTGGATGTCTGGGCGTATTCCCCGAGGGTACCAGGTCGAGGAGGGTGGAAGCCCCATTCCTCCAAAATGGAAAGACCGGTGTGGCTAGGCTTGCGGCTAGGTTCCCCAGTATTCCGATAGTCCCCCTAACCATGAGTGTTGGTGCAAGGAATTTTATGCCTCCGGGTACTATGATTCCCATTCTATGGAAGAGGATTGATGTGATTGTAGATAGGCCGATAAGTTTCGGAGAGTGGCTGGCCAGTGATTATGGCGGCGGACTTGATGATGAAGGAGTAAATGCACTAATACGAATGGATGAAAACTCCCGAGGAGAATTCATGAGGTCCCTGTACAGGAAATTCACAGACCAACTGATTGAGACTCTTAGGTTTAGAGGGGCACCATAGAAGCGAATCCTTGATGGGCCATCGACTACGAGGTCTGTAAGCACATGCGCCAGTATCTGGACTTCTTAGATAGAATCCTCAAGGAAGGTGAGGAGAGGGGGGATCGTACCGGGACCGGTACAATATCTATATTCGGTCATCAAATGAGATTTGATATTTCAGAAGGATTTCCCGCAGTTACTACGAAGAGGGTGCATTGGCCAAGTGTGATTCACGAGTTACTATGGTTCCTATCCGGAGAGACAAACATAGGGTACCTGAAAGAAAACAATATCAGGATTTGGAACGAATGGGCTGATGATGATGGCAACCTTGGTCCCGTTTACGGGAAACAATGGCGGAAATGGGAGTCAAAGGACGGTCAGATAATCGATCAGATTGAGGAAGCCATATACCTAATTCGCCAAAAACCCGACAGTCGTAGAATAATCATTTCAGCTTGGAACGTTGGAGAGTTGGGAGATATGGCCCTGTTGCCCTGCCACGCATTCTTCCAGTTCTACGTAAACAATGGAAAGTTATCCTGCCAGCTTTACCAAAGAAGCGCAGATGCCTTCCTCGGGGTTCCATTCAATATATCTTCGTACAGCCTCCTGACTTGCATGGTGGCACAGATCTGTGGTTTGCAACCAGGTGATTTTGTCTGGACTGGTGGTGATTGTCACCTATACCTAAATCATTTAGAACAAGCCAAGCTACAGATTTCTAGAGATCCCCTGGCATTGCCCACTTTGGTTCTAAACCCCGATGTTTCATCGATTGACGGATTTTCTTTCGACGACATCGAGATTTTGGATTACAACCATCACCCTCACATTTCGGCACCCATCTCAGTATAGTGATATTATGAAAATGGCAATGATTGTTGCTATGGACGAAGACGGAATTATCGGTCGGGGAAATGGGCTTCCATGGAGGATGGCAAGCGACATGGCTAGATTCAAGAGGCTGACTGAGGCTGACGGATTCAATTCGGTCATCATGGGAAGGAGGACGTGGGAGTCTCTTCCCGATGCGTTCAAGCCCCTACCTGAGAGGGTAAACATCGTGATGTCCAGAGACACAGAGTGGAATGATGATGGTGCGATAACGGCCCTATACGTCGGGCGTGCAATAGAGATTGCATTCGCAGAGGGCAGTGAAGAGTGCTGGGTAATTGGTGGCGCCCAGATATACGAGATGTTCCTGGACAGGATTGGTGAGATCCATGTCACTGAGATCCATACCAATGGAAGCGGCGACGTCTATTTCCCTGAATGGGACAGGACGAGTTGGACGCAGAGTGTAATTGAGTCTGCAGAGCCGGACGAGGAAAATGAGTTTGGCTATACGTACTCTATTTGGACAAAGCATTGATTTAGTGCTCAGCGAACTCTCGATCCGGTGCTTATTCCGCCGTCCGGAGTTAGTACCCGTACATTGCCGTCCTCGTCGTCCGCTGCCAGTAGCATCCCCTCTGACAATACCCCCCTGAGCTTCCTAGGCTCCATATTGGCCACGAAGACAACATCCAGACCCTCAAGTTCGGAGGCCTCGTAGTAACCCTTCAGACCGGCGCAAACGGTCCTGGTGGAACCCGGACCGTCCTCGATAGTAATCACGAATAGCTTGTCCGCGTTGGGGTGGTCCTCTACGGAGATTATCTTCCCGGTCCTCATCTCTACCTTCATGAAGTCCTCGAAGTCGATGTAACCACCCCCGTCATCCGGACTGGCATCATCGTCATTGTCCTTACTGTCTACAAGTGAGGACTCTCTAGCAAGAATCTCATCTAGATCGAGCCTCGAGAATAGGGGCTCGGGCTTTTCTGGGTTCCACGAAAGAACGGATTCCGTGTCCATGGAATCGTCCCAGAGGACATGGTCGATGTCTGACTCAATTCCCATCATCCCCCAAAGCCTGTCTGAGGAGAAGGGGGTAAATGGGCGCATGCACACCGCAAGGCAGCCACATATCCTCCAAGATAGCGCCAAAGATGAAAGTGATTCCGTCCTTTCTTCGGACTCATCCTCGTTGAGGTACTTCCACGGTGCAGCGCTCTGAAGTAGTGAGTTGCCTATTTGAGCAATCCCCATGATGCTCCTGAGCGCCTCCTTGAACCTCTGCTTCTCCATCGAATCTATCGCACTGTAGATTAGTTCCCTTACTTGGTCAATGGTTTCGTCATGGACACTGGGCGAGTCGTATTGCGACAGGGGGTTTGCTCCTTCCGAACTCAGTCGGTGCGTGAGAGTCATCACCCTGTGGACGAAGTTCCCGTAAGTACCAATTAGCTCGTTGTTTACCCGGTCAACGTACTCGTCCCATCGGAAGTCGGTGTCGTGAGTCTCTGGCATGTTGATGGATAGGTAGTACCTCAGTGAATCGGCATCGTACTGCTCCAGGTATGCCGGTAGCCACACTGCGTGCTTCCTGCTCTTACTGAACTGCCCACCCTGAAGCATCAGATACTCGTTGGCAGAAACATTGTCCTCCAAAACGAGGTTCCCGCTGCGAGAGCGGTGCGTGACTTCCGTTGAGTCTGAAGCATTCAAGCCCATGATGATAGCTGGCCAAATTATTGTGTGGAACGGGATGTTGTCCTTGCCCATGAAGTAGATGTGCTTGGGACTCTCGCCGTCTTCAGAAACCTTCCACCAGTTCTCCCAAGCTAAATCCCCATCGGGATGGCCAGCGGGTGAAGCGTGTCTGGATGCCCATATCCTCGCACATGTGAAATAACCCTGTACAGCCTCGAACCATACGTAAACCCTCTTTGACGCCCATTCCTCTCCGTCTAAGGGGATTTTGATGCCCCAATCAATATCCCTAGTCACGGCTCGGGGACGAAGTCCCATATCCAGCCAGCTCTTTGACATCGCCCTTACGTTTGGCTTCCAAACGTCTTGCCTCTCAGAGGCATGGGCCTCAAGAGCATCCTGGAAGTCGTTGAGCCTCAAGAAGAAATGTTCTGTATCTCGTATCTCAATCTCAGAGTCGACATCCAGCTTCGATCTGGGGTTAAGGAGTTCATTAGCCTCGTATGTGGCCCCGCAGGAGTCGCATTGATCGCCTCTGGCTCCCTCGGCGGAGCATACGGGGCACTGCCCTTCGACATACCTGTCAGGAAGAAAACGCACCTTGCCCGCGAGACTAATTGAGCAGTACTGTTGCATTGTCTTACTTTCAAGGAAGCCAGAGTCTAGTAGTTTCGTGAACACCTCCCTCACAATCTCCTTGTGCATAGCGTCCGTAGTCCTGTTGTACAGGGTCCCGCCGTACTCGATTCCCCTGGAATCTACTGGATTCACCCACGAGCACCCGAGGTCTGCCAGTGCCTTCGAAATTATTTCGTGATACTTGTCGACAACATCCTGTGGATGAATCCCCATCTCCTCTGCTGTGAGCGTTATGGGGGTCCCGTGCTCATCAGAGCCGCTGCACATCAGGACTCGGCGCCCTCTGGCCCTCTCGTACCTATACTGGATGTCCGCAGGAAGGCAGTTTCCAGCTACGTGCCCGAGATGGGGGGGGCCGTTAGCATACGGCCAAGCCATGAAAATAGTTACGTACTCCATGGTTCGGCTCCCTACTGGCGTGAAGTTAGATATTTATGTCATGTTCGCCCGGGATGGCATGGAGCCGAACGCTGTGAAAAACCAATATGATGGAGACACGCCTGATTCATCGGACTCCCAGAGGCATCGGAATTGACTGATTATACGCTGATTATCGCATATGCCATTTTGGCTCTTGGCGCATCATTCTTGTGCAGTATCCTTGAGGCTGTACTCCTATCGACGACCCATGGCCACATTGTTGCATTGAAAGATACCCATGCAAAGGTTAGCGGGGCCTGGTCAAAGTGGAAGGAAGACCCGGAGAGTCCCCTTACAGCGATACTGACTCTCAATACGATCGCCCATACTGTAGGGGCACTAGGAGTGGGTTCGGAGGTAGAGAAACAACTCAAGGGAGAGTATGTAGTAGTCGTATCCGCCGCTATACTTACCATCGCAATACTTCTACTCAGTGAGATTCTCCCGAAGACTGTAGGTGCTCTTTTCTGGAGGAGGCTTACTGTGCCGTCCTATCACGTTCTAAATGGTATGATGCTCTTGCTGTGGCCCATTGTCAAACCTATTGAGATGGTGAGGTCCCTACTACCATATGTGGAGACTGAGACCGTAACAAGGAATGAGCTCTCAGTTCTTGCAGATATTGCAGAGGAATCCGATGTAATTGAGGAAGATGAGGAGGCCGTGATTCAGAACCTACTGAAACTCAGAGAGATGAGAGTTGCAGACATAATGACTCCTCGTGTGGTGATGACCACTGTTAGATCGGATGAAACCGTGAAAGATGTGATTGGGCGAATCCCTATTATGATTCACGGTAGGATGCCGGTTGCCAGGAAGAATGTCGACGACGTGATGGGTTTGGTGCTAAGGAGCGAGATCCTCCGTCGAGCTGCAGACGATGAATTCGAAAAGACGATGGGGGAACTCTCACGTGAATTGGTTTCCTGTAGTGTCGATACTTCAGTAGACAAGGCCCTAGATATACTCTTGGAGAATAAGGAGCAGCTTCTGGTAGTCGAGGATCAATTTGGTGGTACTGCTGGACTAGTGACGATGGAGGATATTATTGAGACGCTACTAGGGGTGGAAATAGTAGATGAGTCGGACCAAGACGCCATCCACGATGGGGTCCTTCACGAGGACATGCGAGAGTTAGCCAAGAGGCGTTACGACACAGAGTCTGAGTGATTACTCGCTCGGCCCAGATGAATCGGAACCCTCGGAGTCCTTCCACCAGCCTCTCTCTTCAGAATAGTCACCTAGCTGCTCAAGCCTCTTTAGCCATCCCTTTGCCTCGGCTGTCTTGGTTGTTCGAACTAGCCAAACTCCTCCATACAGAGTGTCCCATAATCCCAAATTGTCCCTCTTGAACCTATAGAAAAGGTAGTCAAGTGTTGGTGTGAGAAGCACCATCGCCCCGATAGCCAATAGTATTTGGCCACTTTTCTCCCCCAGATCCTGTAGTGACGTGGCTACAAGTAGTATACCGACAAGAACAATCGCGAAGGTTAGGCCCTTGAAAAGCACATACGATTGATGTGGCTGTTTGGCCTTTGAAGTGATGTATGTTGTCCGACTGACCCAGTTTCCGACTGTTCTGTTTGTTGTTCGGGGCATGAAGAAAAGGTTGAATCCCATGAGGGCCATTCCCAGCAATACGAAATAGGTTGGATCGAAGTACGAACCCCAGGCATTCAACACAACCAGTGGAATGCACCAACCCCAAGAAACCGCGAAATCTGAAATCCTCCGAAGGGCTTTCTGACCAACTGAAGCCTCGTCGAATCCCTCAGGGAGCGCCTTTACCTCCCTAACCCTCTTTGCACGTGGGGCTCTATCTTTCTTCGTACGGCGTCTACGTGACTTCTTCTCGAGTTCTGCGGAAATTGGAACTGGTTCAGTGGCTGCTTCCTCTACAGGTTCAGTAGATGCACCCCGTTGCTGGGGCACTGTCTCGCCGGACTTAATCTGGTCAGCCTTTTCCAATAAACCCATTAGGTATCACCGTACCTCTCTGCAATTTGTTTGTACAATTCAAAGTCGGGGGAGTTGACAAAAGACTGCATGACTTGCTCGGGGAGGTCGACAAGCAGTTCATTAACCATCTTGAAGAACTCCCCCCTGGTTGATGATTCAACAGCATCGGGGGATTCGCCAATCTGTTTGAACAGATCAAATCCGTCGGATGAGATGAAGGCGGCTGATTTGTCTTCGGGGAGCTCTCCGAGTAGGTTGTTGATAACTGAGAAGAAATGACTGAAATCCTCATCATGGCTCCTGTAGCTGTCTATAATTCCATTGACAAACTCGTCAAAGTTCAATGAGCCAGAGTTGTCCGAGTCGGCCCTGATGAAGAATGCCTTTAGAGAGTCAATGTCAATTTCTCTCAGGGTGTTACCTGAAACGCCGGTCTTCTCGGACACCATATCCAAGAATCCATCGTCATCCATGGCCTCAATTAGCTCTTCGAACGACATTTCGGACGGTTTTGTCGGGGCAGAAAGCAGTTCAACCGTCGGCTTAACCGATGCCAAGTCGGCCTGATCTTTCTTCCTCATTACAATAATCTCCTTGTCTAGATCGGTCCCAAACCTATCCGAGTATCGCTCCATCAAACTACCTCCCTTCTTGGAGGAAATTCTGTTAATTCGGTTGTATATGCTATCCCTATCAGTTAGATTTGCGGATGGGTGAGATGCCTTCCTTCGTTCCCAAACGGACTTGAAATCTGTGGGGCCCTCGTCATTATTTTGATGGGCAGTGGTAGAAAGTGAGCTTGCTGCATCCAACAAGTCACTGTCAGGACCAGGCGAGGGTGCGAATCCAAAATTCGAGTCCGAGGAGGATGGTGGTGGGATGGAAAGGTCGGGAAGAGTAGGAGGAGGGAGGGGTGGCAGGACTATGCCTGGAGGTAGCGGAGGAAGGGGCCCTAGGCCCCCGTTCTCTTCCTCGTCGAGAGGATCCAATGGGTCTACCACGAAATACGTCCAAAGTTCACCACTATTCAATATTCTGTGGCTGTGTAAACACGATGACTCGTTTGCAGGGCATTTCGACAAGGCGGACCTATGCTAATTCTGCCCATCCCTTCAGACACAGAAACATGGCCATTGACTCGCCGACTTGTTTCTCATCACCAATCGATAGGTCAACCCTCTCTCCCGCTACTTCGGCAATAACGTCATCACGTAATGCCCTGACCGATGTTGTTTCAGAACCAAAGGCTACTGCTTCACAAAGCGGGTTGAAACTGATTGATGTCCCCGGCTCCAGCCTTTCAAGGGGGAACTCGGTAACTCTAAGACCGGACTTCCCATGGAGGCTCCCTACCCATCTGATGACCCTCTTCGTGTCGACAGTGACGGCCTCGTCGGTCTCACCGGCACTACCCATTACAACAGAAGAGTCTCCCTTGACTAGTTCCCAAAATATTGGGGTGCAAACGTCACCGAAAACCGACAGTTTGTGATCGGACATGATTCTACTAACTCTATCCTCCGATTCTGCTAATTCGGCGAGTTCTACAATTCTTTGCTTCGCTGTAGATTTCAACTGGACTTTTGGAGACTTTGCCCTAGTAGTCAGAATGCCATGCAATTGGTCGATAGTAGCCTTCTTTTCACCGCTGCCCCGAGAAATTAATCTCAGTTTCTGTAGTACTGCATCAATCCCGTTAATTGCACGGCCCCCCCATGGAGAGTTGCTAGTCAGTGATGATTGGATGTCTATTCCTTCGCCTCTGATGTAATTCACTATCTCTCGCCTTGCATTTGAATCGAGGTGCATCAGATTTGGATCCCGGACATGAATGTGAAAACCTCTATGCCCGGAAAACGTTGTCTGGATGTACTCTTCCTTGAATCCGAACTCGGGATGTAGGAACTCAGACCATAGCCTCCAGGCCTGGCCCTGAATCGCCTCAATCATTGTCGGGAAATCTGTGTCGGATACTCCAGGGAGATGATCACCGTCGAGATCGAAAATCAAATCTGCACCGAGCCATCCCTTTTCTGACATTTTCCTATTGTCTGGAGACTCATAGTATGCGGTGCTATGGAAGCACGAGTGCGGGGTCCTACTAGTGAGGTACGAAAGCAAACCCACCTTGTCGATGAACGAGCGATGTCGGTCAGGGGGAGAACCCCCCCACGGAACAAACATCCACTCCCTGTTCCTCAAACGAGGGGGGGTCCAGATATCCTTAGGAGCGAGGGAGTCATAGAACTCGGAAAATCTCAACGCGAACCGACTCCACCCCTCCGCCATGCACAAGCATGAGATAAGTGGGAAATAAGGTTTCAATCAGTCGAGTGATAATCCGCCGACCTGCTTGGGCTCGGATGCACTATTTGCTCCAGTAATTTTCTCGTAGCATGATAGGCAGTGGTAGCTGTCATTGATCACCAGGGATTCGGCAAATTTCAGCGCACGGGCACAGCCAGCGCACTTGGGTCCTAGTTGCCCCGAGGCAGTAGTAAGAATGCTAGGGTCAGGCACAAAGCACGCTCCACTCAATTGCACTTGATTATTGCGAATGAGAACCCTTAATGAAAAGTCATTTCAACCGAAGGGCGGACGATGCAAACATGGGCGTAGAATTGCCGAATATCCGAATTGGCCATTCCCCTGATCCGGATGATGCATTCATGTTCTATGCACTCACATCAGGAGCAATAGACACACACGGAAGGAACTACGAGCATGCCCTTGTTGACATCGATACCCTCAACCGCGAAGCTAGAAATGGGACCTATGAGGTCTCGGCCGTAAGTATTCATTCGTTTCCTGAAATCTCTGATTCATACGCATTGATGAATTGTGGTGCATCGATGGGAGAGGGTTATGGGCCAATTGTGATTTCTCGGGCCCCAATGAGTATTGCTAATGCAAAGCAACAAGTGATTGCAATTCCAGGCAAGAGTACAAGTTCATACTTGGCATTGCGATTGGCAATGGGTGACGTTGGAACCATCGAAGCACCCTTTGACGAAATCCTCCCAGGAGTAATCTCCGGACGATTCGATGCTGGAGTGATTATCCATGAAGGTCAATTGACGTGGGAGCGCCATGGTGCTTGTCTAGTTCTTGATCTGGGTGTCTGGTGGAATGAAACCACTGGTTTGCCACTCCCGTTGGGGGGCAATGTAGTCAAGCGGGACCTTGGTATGCATATGTGCGAGGAAATTTCTATCGATGTTCGGAAAAGTATTGAGCACGCATTGGAGAACCCCGCTCTGGCTCTTGATTTTGCTAAGCAGTGGGGACGTGGCATTGACGATGAGACTAACGAGGAATTCGTGAAAATGTATGTCAACAGTAGGACTGTTGACTACGGTGAGGATGGTAGAGAAGCAGTAAGAATGTTCTTGAGGAGGGGGCAGGAAATTGGGCTCGTCAGGGATGACTTTGATGTTAAGGGAATGGTTTTTGTTGGGGTGATTTAGTAATGACCGAAGTTAGACCCGGAGTAAGCGAGTTTGGTTCTGTGGACCCTGCTCCAGCTAGTGTTGGAGGAAACGTCGCTATTCTCAAGAAGATAATTTGTGATGAGGAGGAGAGGATGTTTCAGAGGATGAGGGCTCTTTTTGCGCTAAGGAACACAGGGGGAACGGAATCAGTAGAAGCGCTAGCGGCCGCATTCGACTCTTCCTCGGCATTATTGAAGCATGAAATTGCATATGTCCTTGGGCAGATGCAGGACGATCGCGCCGTTCCTCATCTAATTAGTAGGTTGGAGGATCTGGAAGAAGACGTAATGGTGAGGCACGAGGCAGCTGAAGCATTGGGTGCAATTGGAAACAGGAGTGCCATGTCTACTCTAGAGAAATACGCGAAGGACGAAGAAATTGTTGTTTCAGAATCATGCGAAGTTGCTATCGATTTACTAGAATGGGTTTCGAGCAAAAAACTTGACTACACCGAGTGAATCGGTTGGAACCAAGTTGGGCGTTCCGTCATTCCACAAACCTCTGTTAGAAAATAGCCAAGGCCTTCGATTCCATCCTCTCCGAATAGATTGCTAACTTCATCTGCGAAATACCGTTCAACTCGGGATTCGGGATAATGCAACTTTTTCGAAGATGCCATGATGACCTGGTTCCTTACCGCTTCGTCATTGATGAAGGATCGGTACTGGAAAAGCATGTCGTTGTAGGCTTTGGTAATCATTTCGGAGGGGGAGTCCTTCCTAGCAGCGAACACCCCGAAAACCATGGGAAATCCAGTAATTCTTACCCATTCCTTTCCAAGATCTAATTTCACAGTATCTGGACCCTCTAACGCGGCGTCTAAAGCACGATCACCGATCAATAGGGCCCCGTCGCACTTCCTTAGCATGGTATTTATTTCAGGCCCCATCTCGATTAGCCTCGGGTCCAAACCTCTCTTTCCGAGAATCCACTTAAGCAATTTGATTGATGTAGAGGAGTCAGTGGGGATTGCAATATCCCTCATTGCCTCGACTTCTCTATTGCCAAATAACAGAACAGAGCCAACGTCCCCCTTGCTAACAATGGCAATGTCGGGAAGCAGGCATAATTCATCAGAATTTTTCGCATAATCTGCTGTGGGGATTGGTGCCGTCAGGCAATCCCTGCGAAGAAGGTGTCCCGTCAACCATGAAGGAGGGGCCGAAAGCAGCCGCCAATCCCCTTCAATAGAATGGAATACTGGATCGCAATTGATGAAGGAAACGCGACCTAAAACACTCTTCCAAGTCAAACAGATTCACCTACATTAACCGGCAATCGGAAGATGTCTTACCTTGATTGCTTCTGATTGATAATATTCTGTAAGCAGGGAGTAATCGGAATTCCTCAAAACTGGAGTTAGGCCTGAGCTAGAAACTAGCCGGGCCAAATCATCCCCCCTATAGTCTGCCCTAGTATTGCTTCCTGCTTCGCGCATTATCTCTTCGTGTCCCACGGTCCCATCAATATCATCAGCCCCTGAATTTATTGCAATTGTGGCCAGATGATCCCCGATATTCATTCTGTATGCCTTAATGTGAGGGATATTATCTAGCAATATTCGAGAAATAGAAATTACACGGATTATCTCCTCGGCAGTTGCCAAATTAGCTTCTGGTAGTCTGGTTTTGTCTGGGAGAAAAGGGTAAGGGACGAAGCATTGGAACCCCCTGGTGGCATCTTGTTGCCTTCTAAGCAGGTCAAGATGAGTGATTCGGTTTTCTACGGACTCAATTGTACCGAAAAGCATGGTGCAGTTTGTTGGCATGCCCAATTCATGGGCCTCTCCATGAATCCGCAGGTAATCTGAAGAGCTCTCTTTACCCCTACAAATCCTATCACGAATAGAGTCAACTAATATTTCGGCTCCACCACCGGGGAGGGAATCTAGGCCCGCTTGATTCAATTTCCTAAGGGTTTCAAATGTAGAGAGGCCAGATCTTGATGCAATGTGCTTTATCTCAACTGCAGTTAGAGATTTGATGCTAATATGTGGGAATCTGTCCTTAGTAAGCCTGAACAATTGGGCATAATCTGATGCTGTCCATTCAGGATGCAATCCTCCAACTGCGTGAACTTCGTCGATAGATTCGGCGAAGGGCTCTATTCTAGAGACGAATTCCTCGGCAGAGAGTGCATATGCTTCTTCGTTCCGAGAACCCCTTCTAAATGCACAAAATCGGCATGCAAGAGTGCAAATGTTGGTCGTATTGACATGAAGATTCTCATTGAAGAAGACGTGGTCCCCGTACCTTGAGCTTTTTATCAATTTAGCCAAGGCAGCTAGCCCGGGAAGAGGAGCATGATTGTGTAACCGGACTCCCAATTCAATAGTGACTCTTTTGCCAGACATCACCGAGTCTAATGCTTCCATGAGCAGTTCGTTTCCTAATACTGATAACGGCAGTTCCATCGTGTTAATTCTGTCACACCAAACAGAGTTTGCGATGTGCGGAGATGCCATTGTCACAATGCGGTACACATTATGATTTGAAACACTCTATTGGGAATTTTCGATTTGGCTATTGAAAACCATCAATAGCCCACAATTTAGGACAGGCACGTGAGCGCCAAGCCGAGTATGACTCTCGAAGAGTTGCACGAGTTGGCAAGGAATTGTAGAGTGGACATTTTGCGGATGACTCATGCTGCCGGAGCGGGTCACCCAGGGGGATCCTTGTCAGCCATTGACTCCATGGTGGCTCTATACGGGAGCGTCCTTAGGTTTGACGCCAAAAACCCTGATTGGGAGGATAGGGATAGGTTCGTGATGAGCAAGGGGCATGCCAGTCCGGCGGTTTACTCATTGCTTCGGCAACTTGGCGTCCTGAAGGAAGAGGACATAATGAGCTTCAGAAAATTGGGTTCGTCGTGTCAGGGGCACGTAGACATGGGATGGACTAACGGAGTCGATTTCTCTGCAGGAAGCCTTGGGATGGGGCTTTCATTTGGCCTTGGTTGTGCAATCGCAGCAATGATGGACGAAAGTGATAGGAGAGTTTGGGTAATGATGGGGGACGGAGAAACGCAAGAAGGCCAGGTCTGGGAGGCTGCTATGGCAGCTTCATACCACCGTGCATCCAATCTCAAGGTCATTATTGATAGGAATCGTATCCAGAATGATGACTTTGTAGATGTGCAGATGGAGATTGGAGACATTGCAAACAAATTCGAGTCGTTCGGTTGGGTAGTCAAGGAATTGGACGGGCATGATATGGCACAGCTCGTAGAATCAATAATTTGGGCCGACCGAGATTGTGGTTCCCCTGTTGCCCTAATAGCTCACACGACAAAAGGAAAGGGTGTTTCGTACATGGAAGACAATCCGTCCTTCCATGGGAAGGCCCCTAATGATGACGAATTGTCTATTGCCTTGGAGGAGTTGTCATGAGCGCCCCATCGTCAGGTGGTGCTTCTAGAGACGGCTACGGGAGAGGGTTGCTAAGGATATCCGACGACCCTAGAGTAGTTGTTTTGGAAGCAGACCTGGGCAAATCAACTAAATCATGCAATTTCAGAGCAGAATTTCCCGAACGTACAATTTCACTGGGTATTGCTGAGCAGAATATGATGTTAGTTGCTGCGGGTTTGGCATCATCCGGGAAGATTCCATTCGCAAGCACATTTGCTATTTTCTCGGAGAGGGCCTTTGAACAGATTAGGAACGGTATCGCTAGACCGGGTCTAGCAGTTCACATCTGTGGTAGTCATGGGGGGATCCATACGGGTTCGGACGGAAGCAGTGCTCAGTCCATAGAAGACCTTGCTATTTATCGTACGATTCCCAAGATGACTGTGATTCACCCGTGTGATGATGTCTCTGCTGAAGAGTTGACTGCGCAACTGATTGATCTAGGGGGGCCATCATACATGCGCACTGCGAGGAATAAGACTATTCGGGTATATGATGAAGGTCTTGGCTCTCTAAAAATCGGAGCTGGAAGTGTTCTGAGGGATGGGGGGGATGTGGCAATTGTTGCTTGTGGGGTGATGGTCGAAAGGGCACTAATTGCCGCGGATACTCTATCAGAGGAGGGCATAGGTTGTACCGTTGTAGATATGCATACTATTAAGCCACTAGATACTGGGCTGATCGCAAAGCTAGCCGATTCATGCGGGTGCTTTGTATCAGCAGAAGATCATTCAATAATCGGCGGGCTAGGGGGCGCTATTGCAGAGTGGTTATCTTCAAATTGCCCCAAACCACTAGAAATGGTAGGTGTTTGCGACAGGTTTGGTGAAAGTGGCGGAAGCGAGGAATTGATGCAGTCACTGGGAATGACACCTGATGACATAGTAAATGCCGCACGAAAATCCATCAGTAGGAAAAACCCAAAATAAACCATCAATATTGCGTTCATTTGATAGGTAAAATGAAATCGAGAACCAATCACATGGTGGACTCAGACGCGGTAAAGCGTCTACTTCGGGGAGAAATCGAGCCTTCTGAGGTCGAGGGCGATCCGGCGCTATATTCTATGGCCGAGCGCATTTATGGCAGGGAGGGTTTGGAAGAGTTGGGCGTGTTTGCTCCAGAGGTTGTTACCGTCGAAAGGCCCGAATTGGCTGAGATGTCAGATGAAGTTAGCCTTCCGGATTTCCAACCAGATATATCGGACTTTAAGCTCTCAGAAAAATCACAGCGGCCTCAAAGGAGACTTGGTGCACTATTTTTCGGTGTAACAGGAATACTTGGTACCTTGTTCAACATGACTATTGGGGCCGGTGCAGTGTTGTGCTCTTCTGGACTAGCTAATATGAAGCAGGTCTGCAACGACGACTATGGGCAGACCAAATTAGTATGGACTGAAGGATTCACATGGGACGGTTTGCACCAAATTGATTCATGGGTCGAGCCAATGACCTCCCCGCTAATTGGAGACATTGCTTTCCTATTTTTCTTCGCGGCATTGGCCCTAATTGGATTGTTCTGGAAGAAGAAATTAGTACATTCGGGCGATATGCTGTCTCTTGGTAGTTAGCTTGCCAGTAATCACGCAACTTACCTCCTCCGGGAAGGGTTCATCACATTCACCTAGAAGAGTTAAACCAGAAATTTTCTCCAGAGCCTCTGCATCGGAGTCGTTTCCATCGAATGCAAGCTCGTAAACAACACCATCCTCGAGCGTACCTTCGATTATTGGTTTGCCACCTATTGATGTAATGGGAAGGGGTCGGACTAGAGTCCTATTGAATTCATATGCGCGGTCTCTTAGCACATCGGAGACTGCCTCTAGAAGTTCAACAACGACTTTTGCGATGTCTTCGATGGCCTCCTCAGACTTCCCCCCCGTTCTGAGAGTGACGATGCACTTGCCGGAAGAAAGGTCTCTAGGGCCAAGTTCAAGCCTAATTGGCGCTCCACGGATTTCCCAATCATAATGTTTCACGCCCGGCCTAACATCCCGGTCGTCAATCTTGGCACGGATTCCAATAGACGTGAGCTCCGCTTGAATGGCATCTATGGCAGGAATTACATTGGGGTCTGCATGGGGGGCTATAGGCATCAAGATGACCTGATGGGGGGCGATAGCCGGAGGGATGATTAGTCCGTGATCATCGCCATGCATCCCGACAATTGCCCCGAGTAACCTTTCGGACATCCCAAAGGTTGTTTGATGGCACATTTTTGTGGAGCCATCAGAGTCTTCGTATGAAAGTTCGAATGCATCGGCCCATTGATCCCTGTAGTGGTGGTATGTTGCGATCTGTAACGTCCGCCCATTGGGCATTACCACATCTGCAGCCTTTGTGTACCATGCCCCGGGGAATGTGTCCCACACTGGTCTCTTAGAAACGAGTGCTGGCAGGCAAAGTTCGTGAAGAATTCGCTGAATCATTTCGGCATCCTCTTGAATCTGCTCATCGGCGCCCTTCTGGTCACGGTGAACGGTATGGGCCTCAAAGAAGTGAATTTCCCTAACTCGTATGAATGACCGAGTTTGTTTCGTTTCGTATCTAAAGGTATTTACAATCTGGAATGTCTTCAGGGGGAGGTCTGCATGACTTCTTACCCAAAGAGAGAACATTGTATACATGGGAGTCTCAGAAGTTGGCCGCAGAAACATTGGAACATCCAGTTCGTTCTCGCCGCCATGAGTTACCCAATATACCTCCTTTTTGAATCCAGATGGCTCTTCTTCGAGCCTCAAATCAGATGGATCCACACCTGCCTCTCTAGCTGCCTTCAGCCTGGAAACCAATCTATTCTCCTTGTCCAGAAGGTCCTCTGGAACGAGCAATGGGAATCGGAACTCGTCATGTCCGGTGCGTGACATCTCATTTCTCGCAAGCTGGTCAATCAGACTCATGGCCCTTAATCCATAGGGCATCCAAACATCCATTCCCTTGATGGGGTATCTTTTGTCCACCAATCCCGAAATCTCGATGATTGAGGGGTACCATGCATTGAAATCTGATTTCGGGGGGATGCCCCTCTTGGCCTTGCCTGTGCCCACCATGTTTTGCCGACCCTAGGATTGCATGCTTGAACCATTCGTAGGAGAATGTATCAATCTTTAGAAATTGTATACTCAATATGCTCACACAGATGTGTTTGATTTTCAATTACTTTTGAGTTTCCATCAGGAGTAATGATTCGGCATCTGATTTCTGATTCACCCTCTGCCTCACTAAGTTGGTTAGCAACAACGGCATCGAGGCCATATCTATGGATTAAGCCCATTGCACTGTCGTTGAGTTTCTCCTCGGATGCCGTGACCTCCAACTTGAATCCAATCTGTATTGAGCCATTGACATGGGAAGAAAGCTCTGCCAGGTGCTTTGGTCCTGGATGTAGGGTAATTTCCCACGGGCCATCGCCGCTAGGATTCTTTCCAGATGTAAATTCGGGTATATAGTCGAGGATTGCTGCACAGTGAATCCATGCATCGGGTTTTGACGTCGATTTTGCCAATTCAATCGTTGCAGAGAGCATTCCCTCGGGGGAGGGTTCTGTTCGAACATAAGGCAGATTGAATGATGGGAATGTTGATGTGTGCCCGGAAATACAGATAACTTCGTGACCCATTCGGTGCAAATGCTCAGCCATCGCCCAACCTGTTCTCCCGGTTGAAGTGTTGTGAATTGCCCTAACTGAGTCAATCGGGGCCCTATTTGCTCCAAGTGTTATGACCACTTTCTTCCGCCCACTAAGTGACTTGTTGATGCAGTTACTGAAATTGGCTACAACCGAAACCGGTGCTGGCTGCTTCCGTTTCCCCTCCTCTGGATCATCCACCAAAACAAATATTCCTGATTGTCTTAATGAGTCAAGAAGTTCTGATGTTACTGGATTGTCAAATAGGTCCTCGTGCATTGATGGGACAAACATGACAGGGGTCGAATTCCCCATTGAAGCGGCTAGGGCCATCAGAACAGGGGAGTCGATTATCCCATTCACATGCTTTGCGATCGTATTCCTGGTCGCTGGAGCGAGCAAGACACCATCGAAATGTCCCAGTTGCGCCATTTCCGGCCTCCAGTCACCCTGAACTTCAGAACCAGAACCCCACGAAACGGCCAGGGGGGATATTATCTTCTTTGCACTATTTGTCATCATTGCAGTAACTATTGCTCCATGACGTCTCAACTCTCTAGATATTTTGACTGACTCTGTTGCTGCAATGCCCCCTGATATCGCAAGCAGGATTCTCTTTCCCTGCAATGAACTGCCATGGATTGATACGTCAGTGTCACTCTTCATACGTCTGCTAATGCTAGCCTCTACAAGAGGTCGTCGGATGGGTTTTCAGAGTTAAATTGCTTCAAGAGCAATAGCAATTCCCATCCCTCCCCCTATGCACATGGTTGCAACTGCACGCTTTCCGCCCGTTCGTGACATTATGGATGCGGCCTTGCATGTGATTCTCGCACCTGATGCCCCTAGGGGGTGTCCCATCGCTAGGGCTCCCCCGTCCATGTTAACTATCTCTTCGTCAATTCCCAGCTCCCTTATGCAAGCCAGACTCTGGGATGAAAACGCCTCGTTTAACTCAATCACATCAACATCTGATAGTTGCCAATCTACCCTTTTTAGGAGGAGGCGAGTGGCAGAAACAGGCCCAATTCCCATTAATTCGGGAGCCACCCCTGTTACTGCCCCCCCCGAAATCGATGCAATTGGTTCTAGATCATGTGCATCGGCAAAATCTTCACTACAAACTATTGCAATCACTGCGCCGTCGGTGAGGGGGGAGGAGGTTGCTGCCGTAACGGTACCATTCTCGACAAATGCAGGTTTCAATCGTGACATCGACTCCAACGAAGTATCGGGACGGATACAACTATCGGAGCTGACATCAAAGTCGTCTCCAACGATTTTCACTATCTCTTCATCAAAGTGACCAGAAGCCATCGCTTTAGTCGCCTTATTATGTGATGTTAAGGCAAATAATTCTTGGTCGTCTCTACTTATTCCATACATTCGGGCTACATTCTCAGCAGTAATTCCCATGTTGATGTATGCCTCTGGGTAATCCTTCAACAGGTTGGGATGAGGACTCCAGTTGAATCCCCTCCGCTTAACACGGGACATTGATTCCACGCCCCCACATAGGAAACAGTCCCCCCATCCACTTCTGATATTTGCTGCAGCAGTCAATATTGCTTGCATTGATGACCCACATAGCCGGTTTATTGTGGCGCCTGGAATTGAATGGTCTAAGTCCCCCAGAAATGCTGAAAGTCGGCCAATATTGTACCCCTGTTCTCCTTCGGGATAGGCACATCCAATGAGTATATCATCAATTTCTTGAGGGAGGAGTTCGGAATCTTGCATTGCCTTCGTGATTACTTGGCCTATCATTTCATCAGGCCGAACAGTCACTAGTTCACCCTTGTGGGCTCTGGTAAATGGCGAACGTCGCCATGCAGCTATGACTGCCCTCACAATGCCTCGTCCTACATCGCGCCCATAACGGTTGCCAGTATGTTCGAACCATCAGTACCGAGGGGTTCATGAGTGAGACTCGACGAGGATAATCCATGATTAGAGAGTGCTCGATGCATGGATATTTCTCCGATGATGACCTTTGTCCAGCTTGCAACTCAGAAGGCAAATTCGTAATGAGTACGGGGGAAAGAGACAGTATGGCCAGAAGGCTCGCTCTAGTTCTCCGCCACGCTCCGGAGAAATTTGACCTAGAGATGGACATTAACGGTTGGATTGATGTAAGGGACATTGTTAGGAAATTCAAGGAGTCCCGAAAGAGGCAGCATTGGTTGAGGCCCCATCACCTCCGAGCAATTTCAGAAACTGACCCGAAGGGGAGATACGAAATTCGTGGAAACATGATGAGGGCCACATATGGCCATACAGTAGAAATCGAACTGGACCTTCCCTCAACAAACATTCCTGACTCACTTTTCTATCCCTGTGATCCAGTCGAGGCAGAAAACCTTCTCGAATTGGGCATCAGCCCGGGAGATAGGGCTCATGTTCATCTTTCGGCGAGTATCAGGGCTGCGGCCGAAGCAGGTAGATTTCACCATAATAAACCAGCAATTATTGAAGTTGACACAGCTAGAATGGTGGCGTCGGGTGAAACAATCTGGCATGCCGGCGTGACCGTCTACCTTTCCGAGGGTGTTGCAGGAGATTTTCTCAGTGTAGTTGATGAAAGCAATCCGGAGTTATCCCTCCTCATGGGAGCATGGGAAGAAGAATAGTTAGAATTCCCCACATACGGGGCAGAATTCGATATCACCGCTCATCTTTGCCCCGCAAGAATGGCATTCCCCCAAAGCAACTGATGGTTTGACTTCAATATTTGTTGGTTTTCTTACAGGGGACTCCCTTTCTACGAAAGGGGCGGCGACGGACCCACCAATGCTTTCCAAAGTCTCACGAAATCGAAGGGCCTCGGAAATTGCAATTTCCAATTGGGTTTGTCTTCTATCTCTCTCCAATGGATCCTCAATATCCGATGCCAATGATAATTCTGATTGAAGCCACCTCTGGAAACGTTCAATCTCTGAGTTGCCTGACATGTCACGACCAATTGGTTCACATGGTTAAATTGTACTGTAAGAATTTGAAAATGTTAGAATACAATGGGGTTGGGGGTTTTCATATGCCTGGGAGGGTAGTGATAAAACTCGGTGGGGGCCTGATTACGGACAAGAGTTCCCATAAGTCAGTCAACTATGATGCTATAGATTCCTCTTCAAGAGTAATATTAGAAATTGTGAGGCTTGGTTATTCCCCAATTATCGTCCATGGAGCAGGATCATTTGGTCACCTATCTGCAAAGAAATGGGGTATTGCAGGAGGTCTAGATCCGAAAATGAGCACTCAACAGTGGGATGCGGTATCCAATATCCGTTCAGATATGAAAGAACTATGTGGGATATTGACGGACAGGATTGAAGAAGCAGGCCTTGATTGTGATACGTTTCCCCCGTCACAGTGGGCTAGGGGAACTGGAAGTGAATTCACAGGAAGTATATCGATGTTTGAACGGGGTCCCGATGACCCAATTCCAATTACGTTCGGAGACGTTGTAGAAACGTACGATAGTAGGGAATTTGGAATTCTATCAGGGGACGATATAATGCTCAGGATCTCAATGGAAGTGCATGATGTCAGCCATGTAATTTTCCTTATCGGTGATGCCCCTGGGATAATGGATAAGCCGCCGAAACTAGATGGTGCTGTATTACTTGAAGAATGGCGACCAAGCGATAATATTGACGCTGAACACAAGAAGGACATCGATGTGACAGGGGGAATTAGTTTGAAGATGAGTAGAGCTTGTGAAATCTCCAAACACGTTGAACACGTGTGGATTATTGACGGAAGGGAACCAAACAGGATCTTGGAGCTATTGTCTAATGGGCAAACTATTGGGACTAGGATATTGCCCAGTTGAGACTTCATATATGCATCACATTCCCCGTTGTCTGTAGAATGGCCAATATAGACTCAACATTGGATGGGCACGATGCAGCCCAGTCCGACATGATGCTGGAAAAATGCATTTTAGTAGATAGGGGGGACAATGCCATTGGTTCTGACTCAAAATACCTCTGCCATTATGGGGAAGGGCGATTACATCGGGCTTTCAGTGTGTTGCTTTTCGATAGCTCTGGAAAGATGTTGATGCAGAAAAGATCGGCAGAGAAGATTACGTTCCCGGGCATTTGGGCAAATTCCTGCTGTAGCCATCCACTGGACATTGAGGGAGAAAATGGTGACTCAAAGCTGGGAGTGGTTGTCGCGGCAAGGAGGAAGATGGAACAAGAATTAGGGATCCCCTCCTCAATTTCCGATAAATGGGACTTTCACCATATGGGCAGAATGGAATATTCCTGTAGATGGGATGATGAATGGGTAGAAAGAGAGATTGACCATGTCATTGTAGCTTGTGCAGACGTAGAAGTAGTACCAAATGAAAATGAGATTTCTGATGTGATTTGGGCTGACCACTCTCAAATGAAGAGGATCATCGATGGCGAGGGTGAATGGGAGAATGAAGTGATTAGCCCATGGTTCCGATTGTTGTGGGAGAATCTCATCGAGCCAAATGGGTTTGATCCCGCTATTATGGCTTGTTTCAGCACTGATGAAATTGTATATTGTGGGGAGGTTGACATCGCAGGGAGGGCTGTTTCGCCAGGACTGAATCTTCTTGCAGCACTTTCAACACACCGGGAACGGGTAGAGGCAGAGATAATGCAAGGCTTGTCAAAGATGACTCAAGAGAGATTGCACGGTGCCATGATACATCTATTCAAGGGTGGTGGAAAGAGGCTCAGGGCAATCCTTCCGCGTCTGGTAGGTGAAGCCATTGGTGGAGAGAATGATGGTCATTACACACTCGGAGCCTCAATAGAAATCATTCACAACTTTACTCTAATTCATGATGACATAATTGATCAAGACCCAATTCGACGGGGTTTGGATGCAGTTCATGTTGCCTATGATGATGCTACAGCAATCAACGCAGGGGATGCGATGCTAGCAATCGGTTTCGAAACTCTCGCTGAATCAGAAAATATTCCCCAAGCAAGCCTGAGTAAGCTAATAATGGCAATTGGAGAGATGGTCAGAAAGGTTGCTGATGGACAACAAGAAGATATCGAGTTTGAAGAACGAGAAATCGTTACGGAAGAGGAATACATTGCAATGATCGCAGGCAAGACTAGTGCAATGTTCGAGACATGCGCTAGAACAGGAGCAATTCTGGCCGGCGCAGATTCGGAGAAAATCGAAAACATGGCAAAATGGGGAATGAACCTCGGACTATGCTTCCAATTGATGGATGACTTGATTGACGCAACGGGTGATACGGAAACATTGGGTAAGCCTGCCGGTTCCGATATTGTCCAAGGAAAAAAGACCCTGATTGCAATCCACGCTCTCGATTGTGGGATGGAAATGCCCAATTTCTCGAAGGTTTATGGTTCGGGGGATTGTAGTCAGATGGAATTGGAAAGAGCAGTTGCAGAATTGCATGAGTCTGGGTCAATAGAATACGCGAAGAATAGAGCAATGAAACATCATGCATTGGCCCACGAATGCCTCGGAAATCTAGAGGATAGCGCCCCAGTACAGGTACTAAGGGAGTTGACTGATTTCCAGCTAATCAGAATTAACTGATCAGTCAGTATAATTGGCTTCGCTAGGAATTTCTTCTTTGAGGCCCTTCCTCTGCCGTATTTCACCGACGGTCTTGTGGAACAGATCCTGTGGGACCTCTTGGTATCCAGCGTTCTCAGTATTCCAAACCGCCCTTCCTTGAGTTGCTGCGCGGATGTCATTTGAAAATCCGAATGATTCGGCTACTGGCATCTTCCCTAAGACGCTGGTTACATCACCCTCAACAGGCATGTCTTCAATTACTCCTCTACGAGTAATCAGCTGTCGGGTAATCCCACCGGCCCATTCCGTTGGTGCATCAATCCTGATTTTCTGGATCGGCTCAAATAGTACCGAGTTCGCCCTGATTAATGCACCCTTTACGGAGTTCCTTACGGCAGGAATTGTCTGCGCGGGCCCTCTATGAATAGCATCCTCGTGAAGCTTTGCATCCACTAGCCTGACCATCACGCCGGTTAATGGCTCTTCAGCGATGGGTCCCTTCTTGCAAACATCGTTGAATGCTTCGATAATTAACTCCCGGGTCTCATGGAGATTCTGAATCCCCTTAGTGTCGTTAACTAGTACTGAGGTGCCATTGATCGCGTATATCTTCCTCATCAGATCCTTATTCATCCCATACTCAGCGAATTTGTTTCCTGTTTCCTTGGCATCCTTTGTCCTAACTGGGCCATCTCCAAAATGACCCTCCCTCAAAGCCGTAATCACTTCTTCCGGTAGTTGTTCAACTTCGACGTAGAACCTATTGTGCCTATTCGGGGACTTGCCCTCAAATGCACTTCCCTTGTTGTCACTGGAGATTGATTCTCTGTAGACGACGATTGGATTGCTTTGGTTGACTTTTATCCCCTGCTCTTCCTCGAGCCTGTATATCGTTATCTCTAGGTGCAACTCACCCATTCCAGCTAGTAATGCTTCTCCGGTTTCCTGATTTGTTGTCACTTGAAGGGAAGCATCAGCCTTGGCTAGGCCACGGAGTGAGTCGACAAACTTTGGTAAATCCTTCATAGATTTAGGTTCAATTGCGACAGTGACGACGGGTTCGGAGTAGTGTCTGATAGCTTCGAACGGAGTGGCTTCTTTCTCTAGTGCAACGGTGACACCAGCAGCTGCACTGCGAACGCCGGTCAGAGCTGCAATGTTTCCTGCAGATACTCCGGGGACTTGGATTCGATCCCCACCTACCATCATACTAACCTGCTGAACTCTCTCGGCCTTTGCAGCACCGATAGCCCAAACCGTATCGCCCTGCTTAATCATCCCAGAGTATACACGCCCGACAGCGACTTCTCCCGCGTGCGGGTCCATCCAAATCTTCGTTATCATAAGGGACAGAGGACCTTCGGAATCACAACTCATCATTGCTTTGCCCACGTTGGACTCAAGATCTCCTTGCCAAATATTCGGAATCCTGTATTCCTGAGCGATCAGAGGAGACGGAAGCTTCTCTACCGCCATGTCCAATAGAACTTCGTGGACTGGAGCCTTGCCTGCTAGTTCTTTCTGCTGTTCATTATGGCAATGCTCAAAGATATCCTTGAATGAAATTCCTGATTTAGCCATGTAGGGAACGGTGATTCCCCAATTGTGATATGCTGAACCGAATGCAACAGTTCCATCTTGGACGCTAACTTGCCAGTCGCTCTTGTGCTCCTCTGGGGCAAAAGAGCGGATTAGCTGGTTAACCTTAGTTATCTGGGCCATAAACCTCTCCTGCATATCCTCTGGAGTCACCTGAAGTTCGTTTATCAAGCGGTCAACCTTGTTGATGAATAGGACAGGCTTGACCTTCTCTTTGAGCGCCTGCCTCACCACTGTCTCCGTTTGGGGCATGGCCCCTTCAACTGCGCAGGTCAGTATGATGCAGCCATCAACGGCACGCATCGCCCTTGTCACGTCCCCGCCGAAGTCAACGTGCCCGGGGGTATCGATCAAATTTATCAAGTGGTCTTCATCATTTACGCTGTGCACCATTGATGCGCTGGCAGCATTAATTGTGATTCCTCGAGCACTCTCTTGATCATCGAAATCGAGCACACGAGACTTGCCGGCCAGTTCCTCTGACATCATCCCAGCTCCGGCTATCAAATTATCAGAAAGTGTGGTCTTACCGTGATCAATGTGAGCAGCAATTGCTAGGTTACGGATTCTCTCTCTTATGTGCATTACCTCTGAAGCACGCTTGATGTTGTCTTCCTTGCGGCCCATTTCACTCACCCTATTGATTAGCCGACCTGAAAACGGTTCATAAAGACGATTGGTTCCTAGTTAGAAAGTTGTTCAGAACGCATTACTGGAAGGCTCCACATCACCTTGCCGATGCAGCAATTCTCTCTACCTCGTGCCTCTTTCCGACGGCGAACGAGTTTACATCCCCCTCCGCGGCCTTCGATAGTTCAGAAATGATTCCCTCTGTCAAGGACTTCTTGCTCTTTATCGTTGCAGAGGCAGAGCCTATCGCCAGATTACGGAGTGCGACGTCGAGTCTCCTGCTGGGGGAGGAGTCTACAGCTTTTGGTTGGCTGACGGCACCGATTCTAACCCTAGTCGTCTCCTCACAGGGAGCGGCCTCGGTTATTGCATCAATGAACTTCTGAAGGGGGTTATCGCCATTCCTCTCATGTATTCGATCAAATGCCTCTTCAAGGGCTTTCGCGCAATATTGCTTCTTTCCACTGTTTTTTCCAGAGCGCATCAGGTTGTTGATGAATCTCTCAGTAACAGAAAGACCTTGCTTTCCAAACCAAGCATTGGCATGCCTTCCTCCGGTGTGAGGGGCTCCAATCATTTTCAGGTTAACATAGGGGGCGATTCCAGGATCGGAACAGACGACTTCGGAGGCATCCCACTTTCCGAAAACCATGGTTCCAATCCCCGCAATAGGTGCTTCCTCAATAGGGGCTTCAATGATTTCCTCGATAGCCTCATCCATATTTTCACCTCAACGTACGGGTTTCTCCTTTCTTCCCCTCACCATCTCATCCAAAGACACGCCGTTAACCTTGATGACTTTGTATCGTACTCCGGGAAGATCGCCGTATGAACGCCCCTTGCTACCACCGATGCCCTCGACCATGACTTCATCGTGCTCATCAATGAACGAAATTGCTCCGTCGCCTGGTGCGAAGGCAGTCAATCTGTTTCCGGTTCTGATTAGGCTTATCTTGACGGCCTTCCTAATGGCTGAATTGGGCTGTTTGGCTTCGAATCCGACCTTTTCGATTACTATTCCCTTGGCCTGGGGGCTCCCCCTAAGTGGGTCATGTTTTAGGACGCCCCCGTGCTTTCGCTTGGCCTGACGGTTCCGAAATTTTCTCTCCTTCCAGCGATATCTCTTACGATCTGACTTCATCTTAGAACCAGAGAATAGGCCGCGACCCAAGGTAATGCCTCAATATGACGCCACGGCGACCCGCATTCTGTTTATGAGACTGACGGGCAGGAATATGTGGAATTGAACAAACGAAAAGAAGAAATTGCCAACATTGAAGCGGCATATTAGGCCGGTTGTAACCATGGGGTTCCGGAAAATGCTCGAGGGGGCTACCGAAGTAGATGATCTGGTAAGCGTCAAATTTGAGTTGTTTAAGAAATCGCTTTCGAGCAATCATGCACCTATGGTTTTTACCAACCTGAAGGAGGCCCCAGGACATAGTGCTGCAATAAACATCCTAACGAGGCGTAGACTGTGCGAATACTTCGATATGCATCCCGGTGAGTTAATTGACGTCCTTGCTTGGGCAATGGAAAATCCTTCTGAACCACTTATGGTATCCACCAAAGATGCTCCAGTGATGGAGCACACCATGGAAAGGGTTGAACTGAACTCGCTGCCAATTCCCTGGCACTATGCTGAAGATGGAGGTAGATACCAATCGGCTTCGATAATCATTGCTGAGTATGGTGACCAGAGAAATACATCATTCCATCGGCAGTTAGTTAAGGACAGAAATCACACAACTTCCAGACTTGTTCCTCGACATCTAAAGACCATGCGTGACAAAGCAGTAGAATCCGGCGATGAAATCCCCATTGTAGTGGTAAATGGTCCGGATCCCCTAGTTCTAATTGCAGGGGCGATGTCTTTCAACGAACCATTGGATGAACTCAAGGTAGCTTCAGCGCTACACGTCCGATTGTATGGCGAGCCTCTGAAGGTGGTTCGATTGCCCAATGGAATAGTAGCTCCCGCAGATGCCGAGTACGCAATGGAAGGAAGGATAACCACTCAAACGGATTCAGAAGGGCCTTATGTAGATATTACTGGAACTCTTGACGACGTAAGAATGGAGCCTGTAATTGAGTACGACGCTATCCATCACAGGACCTCTCCAGTTTTCCACGCCCTTATTCCCGCTGGACTGGAGCACATGACTCTGATGGGGATGCCGAGGGCCCCCACTATCAAGCAAGCTGTTTCAAGGGTAGTAAAATGTACTGACGTATATCTCACCGAGGGAGGATGTGGCTGGCTTTCTTCTGTTGTGCAGATTTCTCCTGATGGTAGAGGAGACGGACGGAAGGCCATCCACGCTGCTCTGGATGGACATAGATCAATGAAGCAAGTCATTGTTGTGGACGAAGACATAGATGTTGCCAATCCATCAAGGGTTGAGTGGGCCATGATGACAAGATGGCAACCTGATAAAGATACGATAATACTGTCAAACCAGAAAGGCTCAAGCCTAGATCCAAGTCGCTCGGAAGATGGTACTACTAGCAAGATTGGAATCGATGCAACCATAAATCCAGAGAAAGATAGGTCGCCTTTTGAATCGATTCTGTGAGAGATTCAGATGACAGGCAATGACTTGCTGGCCGATACACTTCAACACCCTCGTAGAAGCTTGGGGAATCGATACAGAAGCCAAGCTGAGAAATTTCTCAGGCTAGCTGAAAGTGATAAGGGGAATCTTTCTTGGGCCGAACAAAATGCAAGACAGAGCGTCCTTTACGACTTTACAAATGAGGAGAATTGGAAGATCCTAGTCAAGATCAAGGTAATTATTGGAGATTCTACTGGAACTAGGGCAGTTCTGGAGGACTTGTTCTCAGTTCTCGGAAGGAATCCAGAGAACATCTCTCAATTAGATGGTATAGACTTATTGAAATCATCATATGAGCTATTAGAAGGGGCTTTATTTGCAGATCCACTGGATCCGGATTTGTGGTGGGATAAGATTGGAAAAGATGGGGAGAAGCTAGAGGATTTCTCTCAGAGGTTAATGCTCCTAGATGTGTCAGATTATCGGGCAAATATACTATTTACAAGGCGATTGGAAAGAGTCAGAGAAAGCGGAAATGAGGATTTGTTCCTTGATTTGACAAGATATCTGCTTGCTCAAAGGCCCAACAATCATGAGATTTGGGAAGAGATTGGGAGGTTGTACGAAAGAAGAGGCGAATTCGACCAAGCCTGGTTTTGCTATGATCAAGCACAAACGCACTTCCCGGGCTGTTCTGCAAGGGACCGATTCAGAGAGAGGATGAGTGGGATGGCAGATGGGGTACAAGGAAAGGCATGGAAGATCCCAGAAATTTCGGATCGTGTGATATTCTTGGAAAGAATGAGGAAGATGGCTTCACCTGGGGGGAAACAAAAATCCACTGATGTGGTGAACGATGAGGGGCCTCTCGGAGGGATTGCTGTGCTCCGTGCTGAGGGCAAGGTTACTGAGGCATTCTTCTTGGCTAGGAGACTAGCAACCGAGGGTGTAGAAGGAGCAGAATTGGAAGTAAGACAGTTGTTGGGGGAAATGAACGATGAATGACGAATTTGTTGTTGTCTGGGCAATTCCAAAGGAATCCATAGATGTGGATTGTTGGGTAATGGTTAGGAATAAGGAACGAGGTTGGGAGTGCCCAGGAGGTAGTATTTCTTTGGGTGAAGACCCAGATGTCGCTGCCCTGAGAGAGTTATTTGAGGAGACTGGCCTACTTGGAACGGCCAAAGCGATTGATTTCGAGCTTATCAAAGGGGGATGTGTCGTCCTTGTTGAGGTGGATAAAACACCATACTCAGACTCATGGAGTTCCGAGGACGAATCCATTGACGAAGTGGGTTGGTGTGTGATCATACCAGAGGACTCGGCCTGGGAGGATTCGGAGATTGAAAGGCTTAGGGATCATGATTGGAGTGCTTCGATAAGCCTGGAATCCTGAATCTCACCGGACCTCTCTAACATTTCCTCCAACCATGTGGACTCCCCAATTATATTTCCAGCATCGATAACCAATCCGAGATCATCCCTCGGGTCCCCGGAAAGATCCAAAAATATGTGTGGGATTATTGAATTGATGACCTCGCGTACATCATCGGGATTGGATGGGGCTCTTGAAATTCCAGATGTCTCTCTGGGTTGGGCATTGGTGATTCTTTCTAACATCCTAGGTGATGAGGTTTTCACATCGTCCAATGCAATGTCAAGCCATTCCATCGCGCAAACGATAGACTCTGCAGACATGCCACTTCCAGAGAGTCTCTTCAATGCGATCCAAAGATGACGCATAGCAGATTCCAAATCTCCAATTTCCACGAGAATCCGACCTGACTCAAGTCTTGATATCCCAATTACCTCATTTGAGTGACCCGATGATGAAGAGATGTCCGACAATATTACCAGGGCCATCATCGGCTCACCGTTGTTCCTATGCCAGGAACCAAGGTTGAGAAGGGCGATTCCATGAATTTCCGTGCCTGTTGATGTTGCAGATAGTCGTTCCACGCACCACCTAAGTTCCTCTCCTATTCTTCCATGGTCGATGGTTCCCAAGAGGGCCCTTTCCATCCTAATCCACGCCTCTGTCTCATGATTTCTCTCTTCGATGCTCCGAGAACGTTGCAATATGTTCTCACTGATTTTGATTGCCTGTTCCTTTTTACCCTCCGAAAGTAGGGTTCGAAATAGTATTGAGTCGATGTCTAGGGCCTGATGGTGCCCGGGTCCACCAGAACTCATATCGGTTCACGCGCCTTCGAACTCTTCGGCCATGTTCTCATATTGCTTTCTTAGGGAGTCCTCACGACCAATTAGCCTCTTCAGATGTTCCTCTACCGCCTTCTTTGCCTCTTCCAAATCCGAGAGTAGTACCTCTCGATCTTCTACCTCTAGCAGGATATTGCCAAGCGACCGATAAATGGGCCGTGATGGATCTTGATTTGACAGGGCCTCTATAGTAATCCCATATTCAGAAACTTGGGAGGAAATGGTCTGAATCTGGTTCCGTACTATCTGAAGTTCCCGAGCAACGCTTTGGATATCTTCTGCAGAAACACCCTCAGACATGCCATCACCTCCTCGATGCGGACTCTAGGGATTGCTCGGAAGCAATTAATGCTCTCATTACTGTATTCCATCGGGCCCTGAGATCTGTGAAGTTTTCTGCTCGCATAGAAACCTGCAGGTTTTGGTCATTGCAGGAAAATTCAGCTTCCGTTTCAAGTGAAGAGCCCAAGGCCTCGGGCTGGTCATTTTCTAGAGATAGGACGAGCTCTAACGGCTCATTCCTCTTCTGAGGTTTCATCCGAGTCCCTCTGAGCAATCTTTCGCTCGTATTCTAGTGCTGCCTGTTGTGCAATTACGGTCATATCGGTGGCTGTAGCACCTTCCAATGATCTCCTAATTATTCGCTTGTTTGCGTCGGAGGCCCTAGTGTATGGTTCCCAGACTCCGCCTGAAAAGGTGTGTTGGCACTTCTTGCATTCCCAGATTCCCGCGGACCGCCTACGAACCTTGGGGTACTGACAATTTGGACATGTATAGTTTCGAGACTTCTTGGCAATTGCCGAACCGGCCCTTCGCCTAACGCTAACTCCGTATCTTGGACCATAGCGTGCAGTAGCACCGGCTTTCTGAGTCCTCTTGGCCATTCCATACCACCTATTACGAGTCAATGAGTTTTCTCAATTCCTTTGTCTTATCCCGGGCGTGGCCCATGATTTCTGCGAATTCGTCCTCTGTGAAAATCCCCTTTAGACCCTTCTGTAGAGAATGGACGTGGTCCCCTTCACCTAGTGTGATATGAATTCGTTCGTCACCGCCGAGTTCTTCCCGATAATTGGCATCGTAAACGAATCGGCCACCAACTTTGTGATAAGAACACATTATCGGTGTCTTAGATACGGGGAGAGGATAGTCTTCACCTACTTCGAACCTACTAGCGGGGAGGATTGCATTGTGGAGGGCAGCAATGCCAGCCAATGCAAAGGCATCGAAGAGATTCCCATCATCAGATATGGCAAAGAGGTCCAATATTACCTGCCAAGCCTTCTCACCCGGAATGATGCAGAGTGAGTCTACATCAATGCAACCAGATTCGCGAATTCCTCGGTCGACCACTCGCCCCAATTCGATAGCCTCTGGACTTGGGGGGCCTGACTCCCAATGCCTGCCTGCAATAGGGCGAATCTCGGCTGAGCACATTAGTCCGCCTTGGTTTGGCCTATCGGGATAGGGTTGCATAATCTGGAACTTGACACCGGCGAAGACTATTGTATCCCCCATCCGAACCCGGGCCGAACCCTCCGCTCGGGGCAATACTGAGTGCTCAATCTCTAATTCACGTCCCTCCCATCTCTGCCTTCCGTCTATTCTGGAATCATTATCTGCGAGTTCTGCGAGATGCGCACGGAGTAGTTTCGGAACTATAGGAATAGTCATTGAGAACCACCTCCCTTGAGAGCTTCAACAATCATCTTGTGGACTACTTGGGCGGCATCCATGTTGTAGTCCCATGCCTGTCTAAATTCTTCTTGGGATAGGTCCCCATCCATCTGTAGGAATACCAGTTCACCTGAGTTTGGAAGGATTCCCATTGGAAGATCCGCCTCGCCATAGTTGTCCTCTTCCTTGTTGAGATCGCAAACCACGATATCGTTTATCTTCCCACTGGCGACGCTGACGACCATGTCTGTCATCGGGATACCTGCGTCGGCCAGTGCAACGGACGCAGCGGTAAGCCCCACGCATCTAGTTCCCGCCTCAGCGGAGACAATCTCTATGCTGATCCTGATTTTTGATCTAGGATACAGTTCAAGCAGTACAACGCTCTCAAGAGCGTCCTTGGTCACCTTGCTAATCTCCCTGCTCCTTCTATTGAAGCCGGGCCTCATACGATCGGTTGTAGAAAATGGTGCCATGTTGTAGGCTACGTCGAGTACAGCCCTATCCTGTCGCTGAATCTTTCTCGGGTGGGCTTCCATTGGACCATAAACAGCAACGATTGCCTCGTTTGTACCCCAAGTCATTCGGCAAGAGCCATCAGCCACCGGGACAACCCCCGTTTCAATTGTGATTTCCCTTAGGTCACCGGGCCCTCTGCCATCCATCCTTAGTCCGTTTTCATCGATCATCTGGACATCACCGTAGCCTCCCATCAGTTTCCACCCCCTTCAGAAATCCGTTGTAGCCTGTTTCGTACATCGAGGATACCAGATAGTTCGCCATCAATCCACATCCTTCCGTTATCTGCCACGATAATCCGGCACTCGGTCTCTTCCTTGAGTTTGCGGAGCGATTCGCCACCCTTACCTATTAGGTGCCCCATTAGGTGAGGGTCAATATCCTCAATTACTCCCGAACGAATCTTCCTCAGGCCCATTCCCTTCATCGTGACTACGCTGGAATGTGTTTCTTCTACTTCTTGAATCCGACAGAGTATCGTGTCGCCAATATCGAGTACTGATCTCGTGCCACCAAACTCCACCTTCCCAGGACCTAGGCTCATTGGTAGGATGGCATTGAATGGTGCCCCCAATTCTACAAACCAAATGTTGTTTGTGCAACCTTCAATGAAGCCAATCACTAGATCGCTGGGCCTTGGGATATACCTAGTATGGGTTGGCACTACTGAAATTGTGCTTCCGTTGGTTCTTACTGTTCCTTGTTTTACTGCCCTCATTCGTCCTGAAACAGACAGTACTCCATGACCGGCCTCCTGTCCATCAGATTCTCCTAGATCTTCTCCAGGAATGACGAGTGTTTGGGCTCGTCCATTCTCCCGGGGTCCGCCCCCGCCATTCTCTTTACTCATGTTATCGGGCCGCGCGACCGGCAAGATGTTCATAACCGTTGATGCTGCAATGTTGGGCTTCATTAGTCCAATTCTCTTACTTCAACGTCGGAGGAGCGGCCTGCAACCTTGCTAATCAGGTCGTTCTTCATCCCTCCAGGGACAGTGACAACACATACCCAAGTTCCATCGCTGAGCCATTCTTCTTTCTGGATAGAATCCCGCAACATTTGGTTGACTCCACCATAATCCCTACCTTGGACTTTGAATGCTAGTCGAATTGTAATGAACTGAAGTGGGATGTGGGGGCGAAGCGCCTTCACTGCCTCTTGGACCTGGCTTTCAGTGGATTTGAATGGATCGATTGGGAATCTAATCTCATCTAGGGCGTTTTCAATTCTAGTTCGGGGATGAGGGAGCTTGGTCTTAGGATCAGTAGCGGTGCTGGAAATTTCATTTACAATCTGAGATTTCTTTTCGGCTATGATTTTCTTCCGCTGGGCAGTTGTTAGTTGTATTGTGCCCTCGGCAAGTATCTTCTTGACACATTCTGACAGTTCACTAGACCCAAAGACCCCCTCGATGGAATCACTAGTCGGCCTTTCGCCGCTCCTTGCATCGGACCAGACTTCCTCGATTGCCAAGAGTTCCCCAAGGGGGACGGACTCATTATCTAGTTTCCATGAGTCAACTAGCTCTGGATCAACAAGGATTTCATAACGCTTCCCTCCTTTCTCGAGTCGGGCTAGAACCGCATCGTCCAAACTGACCATGGCTATCCAAGGGGGCCTATGGCTTAGATGGTGGGGTCTATGACAACTTTGCTAGGTGTTTCAATGTGGTTTCTTTGTCCATCTTGCTGTATCCGTTCCTTCCAACATTCGCAATTTCCACCGTTTCGGCGTTCAGATCATCTTCCAATGAGTCACGTAGTGCTTCCAATCCAAGCTTGATTGCTGCATTTTGAGTCATTCCAGACTTCCACTTCTCCTCGAAGTAGTCAATTACCGCTGATCTTCCCCGGCCAATGGCACCGGCGTGGTACGACTGGTAGGCACCAGATGGATCTGTCTCGAACAGATGGACTCCGTCATCGTCCATTCCCGCTATGAGGAGAGCAGTCCCATATGGGCGTGCACCACCATACTGCGTAAATGACTGCTTGTGGTCACACATCTTCTTCACAAGGGTTGGAACTGGAATCTGGGCACCATATGTCATCCTGTTAATCTGGCACTGCACACGCGCCCTATCGACCAATTGCCTGGCATCAGCCACGAGTCCCGAAGTGGTGATGCCGATATGATCATCGATCTTATACATCTTCTCAATTGAATCGGTAATAACCAACTTGCTCTGGATTCTCTTGTCTACTATTAGTACAACTCCGTCCTTGTATATCAGACCAACAGTGGTTGTTCCTCTCTTTACAGACTCCCGGGCGTATTCAACCTGGTATAGTCGGCCATCAGGTGAAAATGTTGAGACTCCATGATCGTATCCTCTACCGCTTGGCTGCATCGTAATCGACTCGGTGCCAGAATGGACTCTTATCAATCTTGGTCGGTTTGATGCTCCCTCGGGGAGTCATTGATAGCAGCAACGACTGGGGGGGCCATGAGGGTGGCCATATTAGCATCGGGTGGAAAGGACTCATCATATGCATCATGGTGGGCATTACTCCAGGGTTGGGAAGTAGTCTCGCTAGTCACGGTTGGCGTAACTGGAGAGGATTCAATGATGTTCCAAATCCCAAACACCGCTGTAGCTGGTCTACAATCGGCATCCATTGGAGTACCTTGGTTGCCAGTCATTTCCAATGGTTCAGAGGAGTCAGAGGTTACCGATCTTGAGAGGGCAATATCGGGACTTGCCTGTACTGACAAGGCATTTGAGGAAATGTGGCCGGAATATTTCATTACTCCGGAGCATCTGATGCTCCATTCTGGGGAGTTGGATATTGATGGCTTGGTTGTAGGTGCACTTCGCTCCGATTACCAGAAGACTAGGATTGAGTTGATGTGTGAAAGGATTGGGATTCACTCTTTCTGCCCTCTTTGGCATAAAGAGGAGAGTTGTCATATGAGTTCATTGCTAAGTCACGGGTTCAAGGTGGTTTTCACTTCAGTTTCATGTGAAGGAATGGATCGAAGCTGGCTTGGCTCGGAATTAGATGAAGAGTCCCTTGAGTCTCTGAGAAGTCTTGCCAATGAGTATCGGTTCAATCTAGACGGCGAGGGGGGCGAGTTCGAGACCATCGTCACTGATGCACCGCACTTTTCAAAGGCTATCGCAATAGAGGGAAAATCTACATGGAGAGGGAGTGGGGGCGTATGGATTGCCTCATCTTGCAGCCTTGTTAGCTAGCGCTATACTCAAACAGGAGACCATGGTCGGCCGGACTGAAGGCAATGCCAATTTCACCCCTAGACTACAGGTATGGGCGTGACCTTGCCAAGGAAATCTGGTCTCGTGAAGGAAGGCATGCTAGGCTTCTAGAAGTTGAAAGGGCGTTGATCTGGGCTCATAGTCAGATGGGAAAAGTGTCACCCGAGGACTATGATGTCATAGCAGACATTGCTGATCCTGGGATAGTTACCGCTGAGAGGGTAGAAGAAATTGAAGGCGAAACCAAGCATGATATCATGGCTCTAACGAAGGCGATGGCAGAAGTTGCAGGAGAGGCGGGTTGGTGCATTCATTTGGGTGCTACCAGTAACGACATTGTTGACTCTGCAGTTGCAATCCAGATAAAGGACAGCATAAACTTGCAGAAAAGCACGATTAGGGAGTTAATCTTAGTCTTGTGCGACATTGCGGAGAGGGAGAGGTCCACAGTAATGCTTGGTAGGACACATGGACAGGCGGCCGTACCCATAACTTTCGGTCTGAAGGTTGCTGTTTGGGTTGATGAGTTTCGTAGGCACATGGTCCGTCTCGACGAAATCACACCCCGTTGTATTACGGGAAAATTTCTGGGAGCTGTGGGCACTGGAGCGGCTCAAGGTGAGAAGGCACTAGAGTTACAAGACCTGATACTCAATGAGTTGGGGCTTGGAGTCCCCGTTGCTACGACACAAGTAGTAGGAAGGGATCGTTACATTGAGTGGGTTGGTTGGATGGCCAACGTTGCCACAAGTGTAGAGAAGGTCCTACAAGAAATCAGAAATCTGCAGAGGACCGAAATAGCAGAAGTGGCAGAGGCCTTCGACTTAAAGAAGCAAGTTGGATCCTCCACAATGGCACATAAGAGAAATCCAATTACTGCGGAGAATGCCTGTGGTCTAGCTAGAATTGTGAGATCAATGATAATTCCATCATATGAAAACGCATTACTGTGGCATGAGCGTGACCTTGCAAATTCTTCAAGCGAAAGGTTCACCCTCTCTCACTCGATGATTCTGTTAGATGACATCCTAGCAAAATGTCAGAAGGTCCTCGGGGGCATGGATGTGAACTCAGAAAGGATGTTGGAGAACATTGAGAGCCAGAATGGACTGATTATGGCAGAGAAGGTCATGCTAGAGTTAGTTGAAAGAGGGATGGCCAGGGAGGATTCCCACGAAACTCTCAGGAAGGCATCGATTGAGGCAATTGAGAACGGATATAATCTCGAAGAAGCATGTAGAAAGGACCCAGAAATTTCCAAACTCATTGATTCTGAAAGCTTGCAATCCATGTTCGATCCGCGGAGCCATCTCGGCTCATCAGAAGAAATAGTAGATTCGGCTATTTCCATCGCGCGTGAACTTTGCTCAAAATAGCATTGGGATTAGTAGTAACAGAGCAGTAGCAGTTGCGAAGGCAAATAGAAGCATTATCATTGCATGGGGTCCAAATTGGTTTACGTCATTCAATGCTACCCTAAAGAAGCCGTCTTCCATTACACCCGAAAATACAGTCAAATCCGACTCCTCGAATTCGGGAGGTGGTCTCCTAGGTATCCTCTCAATAGGACCGGAAGCCATGCATCTCGCAGACGATGGCTATGATTATCCTTCTTGCCGAAATTCTTGGAAAATCATCATTCACCCCCATTTCCGCGATGACCCGTGCTTGACCTTAGTCCGGGGCCAATTCACCTTAGCTATGGGCCGGGGGCAGGAGCAACCACACTTTGTCTCAGCATCAGCGCGACAGTATTGGAATGTGGAAATAAGGTAATTTGGATTACGAGGGAGAGTTTGGATCCGGAAAGGGCATCGCAAGTTCTAGGGAAGCTCGGCGAAGAATCCCTGTTGCGTCTGACTATTTTTCGGATTAAGGATAGACTGGCCAATAGCATTACTTCCATCAGAACCCTGATTGAAAGGATGGAACGGGATGACTTACTAGTCGTAGATGACTGGTGCGAGAGACACGGAAGAGCCAACCCTGGTGATATCGAGGCAATTCATGAGTTAGTGTTTAGGAAGCCGGAATGTGGGGTAATTATCACCTCTGCCTATGTTTCAAGTCCAGCCCCCAAACAGGGGGGAAATATTGGTGGATTGACTCCAAGAGGAGGGAGGGCTCTCAACGAACTAGTAAGGGTGGTTTTTCTATACGATGACATGCAGAAAGTAGGCCACAGAATTCTGAACGATTCAGGACAAAAATCCCAGATTTGCCTTTCTAGTTCTGGTTTTTCCCCAATATATCCTCATTCCTCGGAGTGACCATGCCAATCCAGTAATTCGCCCATATGCTCCAAAGCATCATCATCTGGCTCGATCAGTTCTTCCGGTTTCCTTGCCCGTCCAGTATAGGTTCCTTCGTTAAACTTCCCCGAGATGGCCCTACGTTGCCTCAATCTAAGAATTCCCCATACGAGGGCTGCTGAAGTCAAGACTAGGATGAAAGAAGCAACAGATTCGAAATACTGATTCACGAAGATGGGAAATGGCTCCAGTATTTGTTGGTGCTGATTACATCAGAGAAACTGGACGAGCTAGATGTCGACGGTTCGAAGGCGTTGGCTCGACCCATTCACCGATTCCCACATTCAGGGATTCTTGCCACGAATTGCACATCCAATACTTAGGAGTCCTATTGCCGCAAATATTGCATCGCAGCCCTTGTCCCTTGCCCTCGCTCCTCATGGAAATTGCACAACAAACAGGGCGGCCGGCAATTCGTGGACTTGGGGTGTCAACTCGCAACTTCTCGAGATGAATAGAGTCGTCAGGAGCAAGTAGTCCGGCCCAACTGATCATATCACCAGGAATTAGTGACCTTAGTAGCCTGTTGACAGGCCCGCCCTCGGAGAATGCCATGAGAGAATACGAGCGCTCAGGGGATATAGCGTGAATGACTGCATGTCCGCCCTTTGTTTCAGAAGGAAGCGAAGTTACGGTTCCACTGTTTAGAGATTCGATGTGATCGTCGCTGAGTTGATTGGTTCGATGCGTAGCGTACATTGAACATGACTCGACATCATCCCTATTCTGCATCCATTCGTGCGCTGCAGAAACGGAATGCTCTGTCGCCCCTCGGATGCCATAGAGAACGGGGCACGGTGTTCTTGGGGCAATCAAACCGCGTCCCTTTGTAGGGTCGCGATTTACGAAGGCCCCGGGGTGCAGGGGCTCAAGTTCCATCACAGACTGTTCACTAACTTGGCGAGGTGAGCCAATGCGTTTTTCTTCCCTCCATGCAATCAGCTCCCAGGATGATGAGTCCTTTGGTTGCCATGAGATTGCTGCACTCGCCCCCACGACACCCCAAGATGAGTCAGAGAGTAGGACTGTGCAACCTCTATTTCTTACTTCAAGGAGCCTTTTCTCACAATCTACCTCACCTCTAACTGCAGACCAGTACCAACTTTCGGGAACTGCTTCCTCGGAGATAACCAAACAGGGGGAAGGCGCTATACGGGAAGGAGGATAGTTTTGTGTCAGCGTAGTAAGGTCAGAAAACCAATCACTACAGATAGATAGGAAAGACTCCTTGTCTTCCTCGCGGATTAGAATGGTTGCCCCGAGGGCGCCGTTTCCTCTTGTGCGCCTCTTTGCGAATGGCCATAGTCTAACCAGTCGGCGTTCAATATGGACTGATTCCATGTTAGAGCTGATTGTATTGATCAGATTGGCCATCCTCTCTGTAGTGCATCCAATCTCAGAATGATCGGTATCATCTAGACCGAGTCTAAGTGTATTCAAGGGGGCTTGTTTAGACATCCCCATCACCAATTATCTCATCAATCACGCCAGAGAGGCCCACTTGGGGGTCACATCTAATGGAGTGGACTCCAAATGAGTCCCCGGCATCGATATCGGAGCTACGGTCGCCCACCATTATCGAGTCCTCTTCACTTGGCCTGTCTGACCAATCGGACCCATACAGAATTTGGATTGGTTCATCATTTCCTACAGCCTCGAACAATTGCCGTCCTGCCTCCAGCATTCCGGGGTTTGGTTTTCTGGCCCATGAGCCTTCCCAAGGTGCATACGGGCTGTATAGTATCAAATCAATGACTGCATCATCGTCTCCTTCGAGTAGCACTGACCTTAGCCTGTCATGAATAGCCCCCAGTCTTTCATGACCCCAATGACCTCGACCTATTGGGGATTGGTTAGTCACAATGCATATCCTGAATCCGGATCTGCGAAGTTCGGCGACGGCATTAGCTGCTCCAGGGAGCAATTTTACCTCTTCGGGGGAGTTGATGTATTCGGATGAACCTGAATTTAGGACACCATCTCTATCTAGATATGCTATCCTTCCATCCCATTTGTGCCCAAGGGGGAGGTCTGCCAATTCCAAAGGTTCGTTGAGACTGCTGCCGTCTCTACAGGGGGGTCGCATTGGCTCACAGTCCGTTGTTTTCCTTGACAGCCTCTTTCACAATGTGGTTGATAATCAGTTGCATGTCCTCGATTCTCTCCATTGATTGTGAGGGAACGATAATGGCTATATCGGCCAATTCTGCTAATTTTCCGCCCGCCATTCCATTGTAGTCTCCAGTTACTGCTACAGTCGAACATCCTCTTTCTTTTGCAAGTTCGATCCCTCGCAGGACGTTCTCAGAGTTTCCTGAACCGCTGAAACCAACTACGATATCTCCGTCTCGGAGAAATGTGGAAAGTTGGCCAGCGAAAACATTCTGGTATTCGGTGTCATTGGCCCATGCCGTTAGAGAAGGAGTATTGTCAACATGGGAGATTGTTCGTAGGGCCAATTCCTTGGACCAGTCGCCTGCACTGTGTGATGGTGTGCCCGCGCTGCCTCCATTCCCAATAAAATGGACTGTTGCTCCGGATTCCCGGGTAGTTTCCACCATTTGCCAGAATTCTTCGAGTTCAAGTATTGGCATTTCTTTAACAGTTTGAACAAGGGATTCGAAGTAGGACTCGGCGAACTTCCGGAACTCAAAACCCATAATACCGTCTTAGCCGTAGAGGGCATCATATTTACGCATTGATGAGCTCATAGGCCCGTGAGGGACCCAATAGAGGGTGTTGTGGAGGCACTTTCCACTTCAATAGGCATATCAGATGTCACCATGCAGTTACTGATTGGGGCAATAGGACTATGTCTACTAGGGGCTTCATTTCACGGGAGTGGAAAGGAGTTTGCAAAGAAGGCAGCAATAATGGGTTGGCCATTCATCGGACTATTCTTCTACTTGTACTCTGCCTATTATGTGAAAATCGCTGATCCTGTACTGATTCTAATGACAGCGGGAGCCCTTCCAGCAGGGTTCGCAATGGCTATCTGGGAGAGTCGGCCGGAAGAGGAGGTCTCCGAGACATTGGTCTGGCTCAGGGGGTGTGTCGTTTGGTCAATGTTTCCCTATTTCTTGGTTTATGGGATTCCCCATCTAAACATGCTTTCAGTACAATTCACTGCATTGAGTGCAGAATTGTTGCTGGAATTCTCTGGGATTGGGGGTTATGAGGTGGGTCAAATGATGATTGAAAGAAGTGGTGGTTCAGAAATCCCAGTTTCAGAATGGGAAGGGAACAGATGGATACTGAGTGAGCCTCTTGGAGAAGGTGGTTTCTTTGCACCAATGATTAGTGATGATGGTGAAGAGGTAGTCTACTTCGTGCTTGCATGCTCGGCATTGCAGTCAATGGCGGTATTCATTGGCGCCATAGTAGCTCTGAACTCGGTACACTGGAAGAGGAGGGCCCGGGCTCTACTGGTAGCAATCCCCACCATACACATTCTCAATGTTTTCAGGAATGCGGGAATAGTCTGGCTCACTGACAAATATCGTGATTGGTCAATCCTGGGAATGGATATGTTCGAGTTTGCACACAGCTATGCCGCTAAAGCCGTGAGCCTGTTTGCGATGTTCCTGATGGCAATAGCACTTTTCGATTTACTTCCCGAACTGCATAGGCACGTGATGAGGGTCCTGAAGCCAGTCCTCGTCCTTACGGGTCAGGCAGAGAGCTAGATCATTCGTGACCTGATTCGATTGTAGAGCTTGCCTGTGAGTGGCATGTCATGCTCCCATGCGAATTCCTTCATGACTCGAATTGCCTCTCTCTCAAGGTCTGAGTCACCGACAAAGTCAGTTATCTCAATTGTGTTATTCCTGGTATTTGCTTTGAATGCCGCTATTGGTTCTTCCTTGTGGAAGACAAGGTAGGCAGAACCGAATCCAAACCTCTCTCGAAGTAGACTACCAAAATAGTGGATCAGAGGGTCCGAAGGGGGTATTACTAGATCCCTAGAAAGCTTCAGGCCGTCCAGGCCCTCCAGCATGTCCAGTCGCCCCCAACATATATCTTGAAGGTCATCGACCAGGAAGCCCTTGATCAATGTCCCATCCTCTTCAAACTCGTGCATCACGTCACTAATATCCTCAGGTGAGAAGGAAGAGCCTGCTAGCCTCTCAAGTTGCCTTAGAGTAATCACTGGATAGTCTTGGACCATTTCTCTGAGATAGTCACGTTTTATCTCCCATAAATCTACCTTGGGAAGTGGCTCTACAGTCTTGAAACCGCCGCGATAATCCTGGATAAGATGCCCACTACGAACTAGTGGCGATATCAACTTCCTGAACTCTGATCTCTTAAGGGCGTTCCTTTCCATATACAACTCAGGATCATTGGTATCCCTGAAAAATTGGATGATCTCTTCGTCTTCGGGTTCGATGGGGACATTACGAATAGAAAGAAGACGCTGGAAGTGGGGATAACGGGCCCAAACTAGATGACCGCGTAGGTTGGAACCCTGATGAAGTTGGTGTGCGGCGACCATTGAACTGAGATTCACCCGGAACATCTCGCATCGTCCCCTCAGTGCGAAGTCGTCTCTAAGTTCGACGGTCCGCTCGAGAGCCATAGTCTCATTCTCCCACCTACTGTTCTGATGTAAGAAATGGTGGAAGAATAGCATCCTAGTGACTTGTTTCCTACTTCTTGGTTCTACTACCCCTCCCCTGATGTACCTCTCGCCATCTCCCATTGAGGAGAAGCCCAGTTCTGAAAGGATTTTCTGGATATTTTCATCGCAGTCATGGACTGGTACACCATTGAAAGCATGTAAAACGGAGACGTCGACGAGTCGGTCCCTGTAGTTCTCCAGGAGTTCCCCGAAGGTCACCTTGAAATCATCGAGATATGAGTGTGGAATGTTGATGTCTTTTATCTCCAAATAGTCGTTGACGACGAACATCAAGACCCGCCCAATCGGGTCTACGCCCTTGAAAACCGGATAGTACCATCCTCGTTTCAGCAGAAGCCGAACTTCCTGTATGAAGCGGCTGCTGAATGGATCTGATTGCGAGAGGATTCGCATCTCCCTATCCTCCTCCAATGGAGAGAGGAGGGCTTCCGCATCCACAGGTGAAGCGTAGTAATCCGTCGGATCTGGTTGCAGTGTGACCACTCTAGCGATCTCTCCGGCTTCCTCTAGGTCTCGGAGAGTGTCTGCTAGCTCTTCTACGGGCCTTGCAACAAAAAATCGCAGGGTGTGAAGTCGAACTGGGCCGATGCTAGAGATTAGTTGGGAGAGGGCTTCATCGAACGGAAGAGGCTTGACCTTCCCATGAAGCCTTCTGAAAATTGCCATTGAGCGTTTCCGGTTGGGCACATCCAAGTACTGCTTTGCTACCGCCAGTTGTCTCTCCAAGTTGGATAGAGCAGACTTGATGCTCCGTTGGATGTGGACATTCTCCTTTCCCTTGGGATAATCCGCCAATAGGTCTGATCTGGAAATGCCCCCATCAGGAATCTTTGCCATTAACTCCTCGTCCAATGGGCCGAACCATGGTTCGCTCCTGAGCCCCATTAACATTGGTAGTTGTTCCCCTAGAGTATATCCTACTCTGTTATGAAGGAGTCTCCCATTGTAAATGTCTGAGTCGTGTTTGATGTCCTTCCAATCTCTAAATCGAAAATTTTTCACCCTGTGTAGCAATTCCTCTCTTCGCTGGACCAAAGCAAGATTGCGAATTGCATCGGACGGCTCTTCAAATGTACGGAATGACTTGTTCAGAATTAGCGTCTGGAGAGTCCGGTAGTCAATTACGTTGACTTGCCCACCAGTAATCCTGTATTCGTCCACCCTGAGGATAAACTCCCCCTCATCGGTCTGCGTGAAGAAACCAATAGAAACCAGGTTGCGCATTTCCAATTCCTGGAGCACTGAGTCAACTTGTGCAGATGGGAAGGGCAAGCGAGAGCTGAGGGCTTCGGCGGTTTGGGGGCCCTCTGAACCGAGCATATCCAGAAGTTTCAACCTAAGGCAGTCCAATGGATCAGATAACCCTCGAGTTTTCCATTCCGAAGGTTCGCCCCCTTGGAAAGATTCACCAATCTGGTAGCTAAGTCCGCCTGTATAGAGTTCTCGCAGATCCTCCATATCTGCTGCTCCGGCCATAGCCAAGCATCCAAGAGTACCGTGGACCTCAGTCATCCTCATTGAGAACCACTTGCCATCAATCTTCTCGTGACCAGTTCCATCGACCTTTGTGATTAGCCCGCGCTCAGCGAGTTCGTGTACCCATCCACGAAGCGTCTCGAATTCGATATCCTTCAGTTTCTCACTGTATAAAGGATGAGTCAGTTGCCTCTCAAGCCCGCCTCCCATGTCCATGAGTCGAAGTAGTTCGGTGGCATTATTGGGAACAGAAACCTTCGACTGGTAGTATTCACTTAGTTTAGCTTCATCCAGTTCAGTTGCCAAAGAACGTGCTCCAAGGAGACGCCTTAGGATTTCTGGATCAACGTCTTTGATCAAGTAAGCCCGAGTCCTTAGTGAAAGGAGATCCTCGAATGAGGACATGAATAGTGTCAGCCCGAGTGGTGAAGGGATCTTCACCCTTCTATGGACTATTCGAACGTCCTCGCTTTGCATCCTAGATGTGAAATCCCTCAGTTGAATCATGTCAAGATCTGTAGTTAGGATTTCGTTCATTGCCTCCCTAACTATTACTGAATCCTCCATCTTCCTGTGGCGATTCATGATCTGCTCGGCCTTCTGTTGAAATTGTTTAGGGCTTACCTCCTCAGCGCCTATCCTTCTCGGATTCAGCATACTTCGTGATGCGACCTCACGGAACCTCTTTGCGAATAGTTGGGACTCAATGAGGTACTTGTGCAGGCTGTCCTCACTTCCACTGCTCCTGAAAACAGCTGGAATAGCGGAGACCTCGATTTCGTGGCTGAGCTTTGCCATAAACCCGTTCTCATCGAACGAAAGTTCGTGAATTGCTATGTTGTCCTTTGATGCCATGCCGGCGAATAGGTACCCAAGAGCGAGATTGAATGCCCGGCCCCTGCATGTTGTCACGACATAAGTCGGAAGGGGGGCAGCGACCTGCTCGACTAGAATCCTATTCTTTGAAGGGACTTGGAATGTGGTCGCAGAATGCTCATCGAGGAATTGAGTCAGGGCATTCGCCACGGGTTTGTTTAGACCCAAAACGTCTGTTAGGAAGGAGATAATTCCTTGACCGGTCCTGTATTGTATTGCAAGAATCCCCAACAAGCCAAGAACCTCATCGCTTAGTTCGCTCGTCCTACTCATTGCTTCCCCCGTCCAAGAGGGGATTGTTGGGCGGTATCCAGTAGCCGAGGTCACGTTGACCCGCGTACCAATGACGCTCGAAACCCTGTATGTCGACCCCCCCAGTAAGAACACGTCCCCGTTTCTGAGGCTTGATACGAATGAGGACGATAGTTGGCCTACGAGAGTCCCGTCAGATGTGAAAACCAGATAGTTGTTGTCTGGGGCAATCGTTCCGATGTTCGTGTAGTATATCATTTGTGCATAGCCCCTCTTTCCGAATCTATTTTCCTCCCAATCGACCCAAATTCGTCGTTCCTCCTCGAGGAGATCTACGACTTCGATATAATCGTCCCATGGCAAATTCCGGTATGGCCAAGCTGCGGAGACCAGGTCGTAGGCCTCGTCAATGTCCCACTCGCGAATTATTGTTAGCCCGATCAGGAACTGTGCAAGTACGTCTAAGCAGTTCTCTGGAAACTTCAGCAAATCCATGTTTCCTGACAAGATTCCATTCTGCAATGCCACAACCTCAAGCAAGTCGTGAGGGGATGTGGGAAGAAAGCGTGCACGGGGGAGGCCGTCAACCTGATGACCTGCGCGGCCTATTCTCTGTAGTGCGGTGGCAATTGAGCCCGGAGAACCCACCTGGACCACCAGATCAACTGACCCGATATCTATCCCCATCTCTAAGCTTGATGAAGACACAACGCAACGTAATTGTCCATTCTTCAGTTTCTGTTCGACGTCTAGTCGAATTGTCTTGTCCATGGAACCATGGTGACCTTCCACTCCGGCGAGTCCAGCAACCTTCAGTCGCTGAACGAATGTTTCGGTCATGTTTCTTGTATTTACGAAAACTAGAGTGGTGGTGTGGGCTTCAACTAGTTCCTTGATTAGTTCAATGTTGTGTTCTAATATCTCCTTGACGGGAATAGAGGTGAATCTTGGCGTGGACAATAGAATATCAAGATCCAATTCCCGGGATCCAGAAATCTTTGCAATTGAAATCTGCTGTGTCTCTTTTCCACCGCCCCTGGTATCACTGGCAACGAGAAATTCCGCAACGTCGTCGAGAGGCTCCATTGTTGCGCTAATACCAATCCTTTGGACGTTGGATTCAACCACGGAGTCCATTAATGCGAGGCTCAGTGATAGGTGAGTCCCTCGCTTCGTGGGAACAAGTGAGTGGAGCTCATCGACAATTAGCCACTTCATGTCGTTCAGAATTGGTCGGAATCGCTTGGACGCGAGTGCGAGGCCCAATGACTCGGGAGTAGTGATTAGTATGTGAGGGGGTTTTCGGAGCATCCTCTCCCTTTCCTTCTGAGGAGTATCGCCTGTACGAAGTCCGACTTTGATTTCCTGGGCCCGACCCGGTAAGAATCGCTCCTTAATCTCCGTCAAGGGCCCAATCAGATTCTTCTGGATGTCGTTAGCAAGTGCCTTAATTGGGGAAATGTATACGCACTGAATGGTGTCATCGAGTGTACCATCGAGAGATTTTCTTACCAATTCGTCGATTATAGTGAGGAATGCCGTGAGAGTCTTGCCGGAACCTGTTGGAGAGCAGAGTAGTAAGTGATCCCCATCAAGAATTCTTGGAATGGCAACCTTCTGAGGGTCTGTGAAGTCATCGAACTTGTCTTTGAACCAATTCCTGACCGGGGGGGAGAGCCTGCTGAGGATATCCTCCGTATTGGAGAAATCTTCTGCATAGTTAATTTCTGGCATTTTTTCCACACACCTTTGCGCTGTAGGGTATCGATGGCATAAATGAATCCTTCTCAGAGAATGTCACTATTGTACCTCAATGAGCCTCGTTCCCCCACATTGGTAGTACAATTGATGAAAACAAAGTTCAACCTAGGATGGCTTGAAAACCACCATTAAAGTGCAAGGTATAATGGTAAACGAAGGTCGAATGGCCCGATTGGCATCTATGCTAAGGAGGCGGGGCGTTATTTTGCCTTCATTTGAGATATATGGCGGGGTGTCAGGCCTAGTTGATTATGGCCCGGTCGGAGCTAGAATAAAGCGGAAGGTGGTTGATTGTTGGATAGAACACTGGACAAGCATCCCCAATGTTGTCGAGGTGGATTCCCCAACAATTACGCCTGAGCAGGTACTTGTTGCAAGCGGCCATGTCGGGGAGTTCAACGACCACATGTCAGAATGCACGGGATGTGGGTCCATTTTCAGGAGTGATCACATACTGGGCGAGTATCACGGGAATCCGGACACGCTCAGTGCAGCACAATTAGATTCCGAGATTGCCAACAATAAGGTGGCTTGTCCTAGCTGTGGTTCTACTGATTGGAAGGGAGCGAGCCCAATGAATCTGATGTTCGGAACTAGCATCGGGGCCATGGGTGGCTCCAGACGGGCATACATGCGTCCAGAAACTGCACAGGGAATGTTCATGCTATATCCTTCACTATTCAGGCACTTCAGACAAAAATTGCCCTTCGGTGCCGTGCAGACGGGCAAGGGGTATCGAAATGAGATTAGCCCACGACAGGGGATGATTAGGCTTCGCGAGTTCAATATGGCTGAAATGGAGTACTTCATTGATCCCGAGGCCCCAATGGAAGTGGAAGTGAGTAAGTTGGAATCAAATGCGATTCTAATTCCCGATCCGGATGGGGAATTTGCTGGTGAGCATAACATTACTTTCGCCGAAGCATTAGATTCTGGAATCATCAGGCATCCCACAGTAGCATGGTTCCTGGCAATGACCGTGGAATTCTTAGAGAATGTGGGAATCGAACCCTCTAGAATCAGATTTAGGCAGCATGCGGGTTCTGAGATGGCTCACTATGCCTCTGACTGCTGGGACTGCGAGCTATCTGGAGAGCATGGGTGGATTGAGGCGGTTGGAATTGCAAATAGGACATGCCACGATCTGCTGGCACATGAGGAGCACTCTGGCTCTGGTCAGCTAAAGGGATGGAGAAGGTTCGATTCCCCTCGAAGCGAAACAAAGGAGATACTGAAGCCAGTTGGTTCCGTAATAGGGCCGGCATTCAAAGAGATGGCCGGAGAGGTGTCGCAGAAACTTGAGGAGATGGTCGAATTGCCCGAAAGTATTCCTTTCACCATGATGCTAAATGACGGAACTGAAGTAGAAATTGGTGTTGATATGGTTTCCAGGAGATCAGAGGAGGTGACCCTGCATGGAGAGTACTTCACCCCGCACGTTATAGAGCCGGCGTTCGGAATTGATAGGATAATTTGGCACATATTGGATCACAGCTACAAAGAGATCGAAAAGGAGGGGGGAAGTTACACTATCCTCTCGTTAAACGAGGACATTGTCCCCTTCGAAGTGGCAATTCTCCCATTATTCAACAAAGATGGGATGGGGGCTCTAGCAAGGGATTTGGCTAGGAAAGTTGATGCAATTCCCGGAATAATCTCAGATTTGGACACAAGTCGGTCCATTGGGAGGAGGTATGCCAGAGCCGATGAGATAGGCATTCCGTGGGCTGTAACGGTAGACCATACTTCTCTCGCGGATGGTACAGTGACAATAAGAAGGAGGGATGACCAGAAGCAAGTTAGGGTTAGCGTGGAGTCCCTGCTATCATGCCTCACAACAGGAAGCGTCGCAGACCTCTATTAGGTGCCAATCTTCAAGAGGCTTCGATTCAAACTGTTTTCCGTGGAAGACTGGACAGAGCGATATCGCCCCAAATCGCTCTCGGATATCGAGGGGAATGCGGAACGAATCAGGAGGATTCGTCTGTGGCTTGATGGTTGGGAAGGGAGTAGTACTCCTTCGAAGAAGGGAGTGCTGCTTTCTGGACCACCAGGAGTTGGGAAGACTACACTGGCACTAGCAGTTGCCAAGGAAAGGGGATGGAGTGTAATTGAACTAAATGCATCTGAACAGAGGAATGCGGCTGCGATTAGGGCATCAGCCACCAGAGGATCCCAGCACATCTCCCTTGGCATGTTCTCGGGAGAAGGAGTTGCTTCCGGTAGGACACTAATCCTATTGGATGAAGTCGATCATCTGAGTGGAGGCTTCGCGAAGATCTCAGAAGAAAGGATCAATGATATCATTACGGAGTCAGAGAAGAGGGGTTCCACTGTATTGAAGGGGGATTCTGGAGGTAAGGCTGAGTTGCTAAACCTTCTCAATTCAACTCAACAACCAGTAATAATGACTTGTAATGACCCGATGAGGCTTTGGGGGGGCGGGAGAAATTGGAGGGCCAACAGAGACAGAGTACTGAGACTGGCTGAAAACGTGATTTTCGACAGGGTCGAGAACGCCGACCTGAGAAAGGTGGCCAGGAGGGTGCTGGATTCCGAGGGAATCGGAATAGACCCTGCCAGCCTAGAGGCTTTGGTTAAGGATAATCCTGGGGATATCAGAGCTCTTGTAAAGGACCTGCAATCTCTGTCTAATTCCGGAGAGGAACACATTGGCATCGAAGAGGTTGTTGCCCTCTCTAATGTTGCCGTAAGAGACTCTCAGATTAATGTCTTCAGGGCGCTAAAGGACGTCTATGGGTGCCGCTCAGCGTCAGATGCAACGAGGATCCTAATCGGCTCAGACAAGGACCCGGATGAGATGCTAGCTTGGTTTGCCTGGAACAACCAATCTGTAATGGAACAGAATGAGCTTGCGGGAATGAGCCCAGCCATGTGCATGGCAGACTCTGCATTAGCTACAAAATACTCTAACAGGGCATTTCGTTCTTGGTACTGGGGTTCATCGCTACCTGCCCAAGCCGCTGTAGCTTTCTCCGTGGACAAGGTTAGGAAAGAGGCGTACATAGGGTATCCAAACTTCCTCAGGAGAGGAGGGGAATCATGGAGGACGGGACAGCTGGTAGAGCGCCTGTCAGAAATGCTAGGATCCAGCAAGTCATCGGTAAGGGAGGACCTGTGGCCAAATATTCTGGCTGTTCACGACGGGCAACTAGGAGGATCCCCCAATGATTTCTCTGTGTGCAAAAAGATTGGACTCGGCGCAGAAGACCATCTAGCACTACACGGAATTCCAAAGTCAAACAAATCCGCAAAACGTATTATCGAAGAGTTCGATGGGGATGCCATGTTAGTGGAGGCCGATGAGTCGGACAGCATGAATGAAGAAAAATCAGACTTGGATGGCTCCCAATCCACATTAGATGGCTTCAACTAGTTCGATTCCCATGTTCGTGGGTGGAGTAAGACGAGAACTGTTAGTAATTCAAGACGCCCCAACCACATCAGAATGGTAGAAGCCAGTAATGAGGGGATGCTTAGGCTGGCCCATGTTCCGGCTGCACCTGCAGGTCCAAATGAGCCGAGTGCGGGGCCGGTATTTCCCAGAAGAGATATGGATACTGAAAGGACGTCTGTCATTTCGAGATTGGGTTCGAGGAATGAAATGGTGAGCATCGAAGCAGTCACAAGAACCAACCATGAGCTCACCATTCCGAGGATAATCCACACCTTCTCCTCGTCAACAATCGTCCTGTTGAATCTAATGGCTACTACTTTTCTTGGATGGATTATCTTGATGACCTCTCTCTTAGCGAGTTCGAAGGCAATGCGGATTCTTAGAACCTTGAGGCCCCCTCCCGTAGAACCCGCGCTAGCTCCAACGATCATCAGAAGCAGAAGCACAAACTGACTGAAGACTGGCCATTGGGAGAAATCTGCACTAGAGTATCCAGTACTGGAGATGGATATTGCCTGGAAGAGAGAATGCCGTATGGATTCGACAAAATCATAGTCACCTGACCTAACCAGATTGAATGCCATTGCAAACCATGCAACTACGATAATCAAGAGATATGTCCTAAGTTCTTCGTCCTTCCAGACTTCGTTGGTTCTACCAGCAAATGCGAAGTAAAGAAGACTGAAGTTGATGCACGTTAGCAACATGAAAATCATAATTATGAACTCGATCCTAGAATCGTCAAAATCCATAATTCCCTGGTCACTCGTCCCAAAGCCACCGGAAGGCATGGTCGTTAGGGCGTAGTTTACTGAGTCAAAGAGTCCCATATCGGTGAATTGGGATAAGAGAAACAACTCCATTGCTGTCAATCCAACATAGATTCCCCACAGCCGTCGTGCGGTACTCTCCAGAGTCATACCTAGATTGGAGACTGAAGGACCAGTGAGCTCTGCCCTAGCCAATGCCATCCCGCCTCCTAATGCTCTGGAGAAAATCAGGAGTCCGAGCATAATTACCCCCATCCCACCTAGCCATTGGGACAATGATCGCCATAGAATCAGGCTATCTCTCTGGCTAGAAACACAATCTCCTCCGAATTCCCCGCCGCAAACGGGGCTCGTCGTGACATCAATCAGCGAAGCACCAGTTGTAGTGAATCCGGACATTGACTCGAACCATGAGTGAAGAAGGCCAAGCGATATCTCCGAGGTGGTGTACTCACTTCCGGGATACCAATGTCCCCCGAAAGGTCCGAAAAACATGCCACCAAGCCAGTATGGCATTGCACCGATTACAACTACAGGAATCCATCCAAGGGCGACCGAGGCGAAGGCCTCCCTGTCTCTGACCCTGCTTGACGCGTCGTCGGAACCAGCACGTGAAACTAGGGCATATCCGGCCAATAGAGAGAGAATGAGGGGAATCGAGAACGTCCTGATTGAAGCTTCTAGTCCTTCGGTGAAACAACTGAACAAGGCCACGATAACAAGCGGTAGTGAGACCAAACCAATTGTCCATCCCAGGACTAGTCCGACTACTTCCCAGCGCATATTAGCTCCGTAGTGACTTTTCGACTTGACCGACAGCATCAATTTCGAGGATAAGGTAGATTCGGTCGCCCTCCTCCAGTGTTCCTATGTCGTCCTCTAACATCGAGTGCATCTCACCTTCAGTATCTGATCTCTCGACCATCACCAGGCTAGCACCAATCTCCCTTTCCACTTCGCCCAGTTCTTTTCCGATGAGGTTACTGGTGGAACTAATCTCGGCAGACATGGTAATCAGTGATGGGATTCGAGGAATTGGTTCGTAGAGTCCGGGAACATGCATGTGTACGGCCTTGAGAATTGACTTAATGGCCACCCTCCTCTTGCTAACTGGCCTCAGTCCAATTCTCTGAATTGCCTCGACCAGCGCGCGGTCCTTTAGAATCAGCCCAGTTCTTGAGACGCCTTTGTCGAATGCCCGCATCGAAATGGAGATATTCAAATTGTCGTCGCCCAATGTGGCAATGGCAATATCATAATCTTCTATCGCCAATTCCCTCAGCAGATCCTCGTCCTGAGGATCGCCATGAATGACGTCGAGCCTCTTGTTGATTCCAATTCGGGAACCAACTACCGAATTCGCTGAATCAAGATCAGGCTCAATGATAACGACATTGGAGCCATTTTCAAGATAGTGGCTAGCCAGGCTGCTTCCGAAGTCAGTAGCGCCAAAGATTGCAACTGAAGGATTGGCGGGCATCTCTGAATTGATATCTCCCACCATCCTCGCTATTTCTCCAAAATACTTTGTTGACCCGGTTACGAATACCAATATGTCATCCTCTTGGATTATCTCGCTTCCAGAAACTATTCGCCCCTTACTACGTTGTCCCTTGATTGCAATTATTCTGGGATACTCCGGAACAACTGCCCCCGAATTAGAGACTTCGGCTGCAGTCCTCCCTATCACAGGAGATGCCTGGGTTACTGTGGACTCAACAATCCATGCATTGCCCCCAAGGGGGATGATATCGGCCAATGACGGTGCCACTAACCCGGAAATTAGCTGGTAAACAACTTCTTCGGAGGGCGAAACGACGAAATTCGTCCTTGCCCAGTTCTTCAAAGGCCCGGCACCCCTTGTTGTATCGATTAATTTTGAATCCCTAATATTTGCAATTGTGATTAGCGCTGATGCAGTCCGATCTCCTACTTTCTCACTAAAAACTCTCTTTGCAAACGCACAGCCTAGGATGTTGACGTGATCGTCGTTTGTGGCGAAAACAATTATCTCAGCATCACTAATTCCCGCTCGAATCAGAGATTCTCTTGACAATGCACTCCCTGTTACAAGAAGGCAGTCGAGTGACTGGGACTCGCTAATTGCGCTAGGGTCTGGGTCAATCATGGCTACCCCCCTCCTTTCGCCCCTTAGTGCAGCGGCAACACCACGACCGACCTCCCCGGCCCCTGCGATAATTACTCGCATTCATCCAGATGACTCGCCATATTGGATATAATCATGCGCCAAACTCCAGAAATGGCCAATTCCTTGTCTATTGGGTGGTTACTCATCAAAATCGACGGTTTCGCCGCGGATTCTGTCTTCTGCCCTCTGTTTGTTTACCTCTGCTTGTCGAATTGTTCGACGATAGGCCTGCCTAGCCGCAGGAGTTAGGCCAGAAGGCAGCCATTCCTCTTGGGCCCTAAACCAATAGAATATCACAAAGGGTAACACTCCGACAAAGAAGATGGGATCTATGAGGCACAGAACCAGGCAAATCGATAATGATGCCCTGGCAATCGTTGAGATTGCCAAGGGATAGGCACGAGAACCCGATAGCAGTCGGAAACCTTGCCATGAGCAAGACAGGGAGTGGCCGAGGCAGGAAATCACCGATATCGCCATTGCCAGAGAGATTGAGATTGTGTCAAAACCGGCAATGCTAGAGATTGCAGCAAGGCGTTCAGGATCTGGGTCGAATAGGCGAACTATGAGATATGCAGCCTGCATCGAACCCAGTCCCAATCCTAGAGCCCAGCCAAAGGGGGGGGAAGCGCGGATAGATGAGACTCCCGGTCTGCCAAGAAGGAACAGGACGAATGATGACTCTAGTGCCCCGATAAGCAATGCCATGGGAATGATGAAGCCAAGAGGAACCGCCACAGACCTAGTGTCCGAATCTAGTAGAATCGTAGCAAGGACTAGTCTATCGACAGCAAGGGCGAGCAATACACCTGCAACGATACCATACAATAGGTACTTGACGGCCCCTGAGAGATCGTAGAAACCAGTCATCCTAGTCAGCACTCCTCTCCAACCAACTACCACTCCAATCAACGCAATGGCGAATGCCAACTGCATGTGAAGTACTGGGATGGTGCCAACAGCCATGCAGTGCCATAGCACACCGGCTATGAGTACAACGCCCCTGAAACGTTCAAACGACACGATTGGGGCCGGTGGTCGTGGCACTGGAGGGTTTCAAGCAGAGGTTGCTGGGGTCAGTTGGGCTACTAAAGGGGAAGAGGAAGGTAGACGAGGAGACAATAAAGGAGCTGAGCAAGTCTCTGAGAAGGGCTCTACTGGAGGCAGATTTCAACGTACGACAGGCCAAGGAGCTCACAGAGAGGCTGGAAAGAAGAATTTCTGAGGAAGAGCCGAGGCCGGGAATAAAGCTAGAGACCCATGCAATGAACCTGATCTACGCCGAATTAGTCAGAATTCTGGGCCCACCTAGGGACATTCGCCCCCATAATCAGACGGTTCTGATGGTCGGTCTTTATGGCCAGGGAAAGACGACGACGACGGCAAAGCTTGCAGAATGGTGGAGAAAGAACCACGGTGCAAAAGTAGCTGTGATAGAAGCTGACGTTCACAGGCCAGGGGCATTTGAGCAGCTTAGTCAGATGCTTGACGGGAGCAGCATCGAGGTGTATGGTGAGCCTGATTGCTCGGAAGCGGCGAAGATAGTCAGGAACGGGCTAAGGAAGGTAGGAACTGCGGATGTTGTGATTATTGACACGGCTGGCAGGGACAGCCTAGACGAAGACCTCAAGGAAGAACTACTAGAGATTGCGGAAATTGCGAATGCATCTGAGAGGTTCTTGGTTATCGATGCCCAGGTTGGTCAGGCTGCCGGACCAATGGCGTCAACTTTCCACGATCTGGTCGGAGTGACTGGTACGGTAGTAACGAAACTGGATGGGACGGCAAGGGGAGGTGGGGCCCTAAGCGCGGTCGCCACCACCGGGGCGCCGATAGTTTTCGTTGGTGAAGGAGAGAGGATCGGAGATTTCGAGAAGTTCGAGTCGGATCGATTCATCTCTCGCCTTCTTGGGATGGGGGACATCAAGGGACTCATCGATCTGGCCCCGGACGATTTAGACGAGCAAGAGGCCATGAGATTGACTCAGAGGCTAATGACAGGTCGGTTCACACTAACTGACATGTATGCCCAGATGGAGATGATGAGTAAAATCGGAACTTTGGACAAGGTCCTGTCTCATCTTCCCGATACGATGTTTGGTGGGATGGGGAACATGAGTGTCGGGCAAAAGCGCCAGATGCAGGCCAACCTGGAGAAGTACAGGGTGGTGATGGACTCGATGACCCAGGAAGAGAAGGATGAGCCCCTTCTGCTCAAGTCCAGTAGGATTCGGAGAATTGCGCGTGGTTCCGGCTGCGAAGAAAGGGAAGTGAAGGAGCTACTTGCACAATGGAACCGCAGCAAGAAGATGATGCGTGGAATCAGGGGTGACAGGAAGCTCAGGAGGCAGATGCAATCGATGATGGGAGTAGACGAGGACCTCGGGCTGGGGTGATTGTCTGAGTCGAAGGTTCGCAATTCTAGGTCATGGGGCCCCTAGTACGGGAAAACTGAATCTGAATGACCTGCCTAGCTCCGGCGAGAGGTTCGACGTTCTTGCTAGAGCGGTAAATGCGGCTCTCTTCGTTTCACACGGAATCAGGAAAGACAGCCAGATCATCCTCCATCTATTGGGTGGCGAGGGTCCTGCTAGGCGTATTCTGTTCGATGGGGGGGAACTACGCGGAGTCAGGCCCGATGAGAGGTCAATCGCCGGCCACATTGGGTCTGTGATGAAGGTCCCAGTTCCGCCAATTGGTCATTTCGTGGAAGTTTCACGAGGAATTAGTCACTCAGGTGGCGGTCTTGTGCAAACGCTATCTGAATGGGATGTTGAAGGGATCGAGTACTTCCTCCTGGATGCATCGGGAGAGAGTATGGATTCACTGCCTTGGGGGTCAGATGTGGGATTCGTCTTGTCCGATGACAGACCCATTAGCGAGCAAGAATTAAAGGGAATAAATTGGGCTCGAAAAATCTCATTGGGAGATATTTGGCTCCAAGGTCACTCGTGCATTTCCATTGTTCACCACGTTCTAGACGGCTCCTAGAACTATGAAGGGAGACCGTCTTCTCCTTCTTCCATGGATGATTGGAGGATGCCATCATCGTTGGTCAGGAAGAGATGGAGCCTCGGCATGTGCATCGCAATGAGGGCATGCTCAAGAAACCGATTCATCAGAAAGCTCGTTGTTCTCCTCCAGAGTAACGAGGATTGCCCCTCCGATCATGAGTACGCCGCCGATAAAGGTGTACATCCCCAAGAGGGCCTCATCCGTCAACAGCCAGCCGATCAGGCCACCTAGGACTGGTTCGAGAAGGAGGACGATCGACACGATAATTGGGGAAATCCACTTGAGGACGGTATTAATCCCAGTATGCCCACAGAGACCAGGTCCGAGTGAGAGGTATGCTACCCATGCCAACCAAGACAGGTCGGTCCAACCCAACAGGGACGACTCAGGCACCATTGAACTGAGGGAGGCACCCTCGATGACGAATGCGGAAATCGAAAGCCAAACTCCAGCGCCCAGGGTCACCGGGAATGCGTAGACGAAAATCGGCATCCCTCGTACAGAGCGAAGGTACCTACCTGCTAGGAGATAGCCGACCACGGTTGCGGCGCCCAGGAAAGCGGCGGCATCGCCGGCTGCGGAAACCTCGCCCCCGTCTCCCAAGTCGAACAATGCGATTGCCGCACCCGCAAAACCAATCGAGACCCCAAGAACGTGCCCTCTCCGGATTGAGCGCCCCATGAGGGGCATCAGGGTAACGAGGACGAGTGGGTGGGTGTTGACGAACAGGAGGCTGTGAACGAGGCTTGTGTTGTCCAAGGACCAAACCCAGCTACCGAAGTGGATGGCCAGGAAGATGCTCGAAGCTGCGACGATGGCCCATTGGTAATTGTCAATGGTAGGTCGCTCAATCGCCCTCACCTGGTACAAGAAGCCAGGAAGGAGGACCAATGCGGTACCCTGCATCCTCCAGGACGCCCGAAGCAGAGGAGGGACCTGATCCATCCCCTGGAGTACGGCACCAGCACTGGAGACGGCGACAAGGGCGACCCCGAGTAGGGTCCAAGCAGCCACGGGGGTTCCATGGCGCTCTGCAGCCATATTCAATCCGCCAGTTCGGCATCCAACACGGTCGCCTTGGATCCCTTGGCAGAGCCGCCTCCGCCTGACTGGTCGATGATGCCAGCTGCTCTGAATAGCACGTATATCATCGCCCCTAGAACGAAGTTGATGAGCATGAACCCGGCAAGCCTTGCGTACGGCCACATTGATCCGCCCCCTATTGCCGATTCGTCGAGGACGGCGAGAATCGCGGACTCCACGCCATAGAACGCCTCTCCAGTTAGTGCGCCGGCGGCTATCATGAAGGTAAATAGGAGCATCTGGGCGCTCTTTCTCTCTGCCGCGGCACTTCCCTCTTCTGCCCTGGTGGACTCCACGACCGGTTTCAGTCTCCTCTCCTCCCACCATGATCGGTAGGCCCCCCCAATCAGCATCGGGAAGGTTGCAGGCGTGGGCAGGTACATCCCAAGTCCGAACGAGGTTCCCATTCCAGTTGCCCACTCGGCAAATGCGCCCAGGGCCATCCCCATCATCAGTGCGCTCCAGTTCCCCTGGCCCTCGGCTAGGATGGTGGTGAAGTATGCGAAGGCATTCGCCTGTGGGGCTAGGAGCTCTATGTCACCGTCAGCGAGGAGCTTCGAGAGGAAGATTGCGACTCCGGCCCCGAGGATGGCCCCCGGAACCACACCCATTATGTTGCCCTTGGAGATGTGATATGGCCTGTTGCCAATGTACAGGCTGTTCTTGTAATCTCCGACAACGGTGCCACTCATGCTGATAGCAGAGCCGAAGACGGTGGTCCCCACCAGTGCCATTAGGATGGACTCCTCCTTGGTGAGGCCGACGTCAAGGTTCAGGAAGACCAGCAGGAGCATCAGCAGAACGATGAAAGAAGTGCCCGATACTGGCTCGATCCCAGTCTCGCCCATCACCCTGACCGCAATCGCCCCCAGCAGGAACGTCGTGGAGAGCAGGACCACGGAGAATATCAGCGATGGGAGGAGGGGGTATCCCCCAACAACGAATATCAGTGTAATCGCGAAGAAGGACAGGAGCATGAAGATGGGGATGTGGTAGAGCGGCCACTCGTACCAGCCCTTCCCTTCGACGAACTCCTCGCCCTGTTCCCCGGTGAATGCCCGTGCGATGTCTCCGAATATCCCAGCGAAGGTAGGGGTCATCTTCAGGAGACCGAGGAGTCCTCCTCCGAGGATGGCCCCTATTGCCACGGTTCGGACGATTGACCCGAATGCCTTCCACTGAACTGTTGGGTAGAAGGGAGATGAGGACTCGTCCCCGTACTCTGTGATATTGACGTACGAGCCGAGCTCGGGATCGTATACCGGGACGTCCATCATTATTGCTAGTGGGATGAGCCAGAACCATGCCAGTATCGCACCGAGGTTTACGAGCAGGGCCGCCCTGAACTTCATGAACCACCCGATAGCGAACAGTGTGGGGCTCAGCTCTATCCCCAGGAACGTGTATGACATAGGGTTCCCAGACTCGTAGGGCGTTATCCCGCCGTATGGGGCGTGACCTATTGGCTCCCCGGCGGAGTCCAAAAGCTTGCTTGGCTGGTGGAGCCAGCGCTCGGTGTACACGGATGCGAGTCCCCACTTCTCGAATGAAAGGGTCATGGCCACCCAATCGGCAATGCTGCTGGGAACGCCGGCCAGCTTCTTGGACCACCTGATCGGGTAGTCGATGACGAACATGAATCCCATTGTGAGAATGGTCCAGATCCCGACGGTCTTGAGGGACTCACGAGCTGCCTCGGCTGAGCCTGAGCTGACGTCTGAGGATATGTCCAGCATCTTCAGGGTGGCTTCGAACCCGGGCATTGGCAGAGGGTCCTCGACGAGCCAGACCCTTCGGAATATGATGAAGTACATCACACCTAGGAATCCGGCGAACATGGAGGCTATGATCCCGATGAATGCGAGGTTTAGGGTGTCTACTGAGGACAGCAGGTGCCCGTCCCCGACCTTGTAGTCATCAGAGTACGCCAGTAGGAAAATGGCCGGGAAGGTGAATATGAAGCCCGTGGATGCATGGGTTGCTCCTGTTGTCGCGCTCGTGGCAATGTTGACCTCCGACGGAGACCACTGGAGCGCCATTCCAAGGAGATAGGCGACGTACCAGGCCGCGGACACGGCCAGCCCTATCTTGAGCCCTATGTAGGCGGTGACGCCGCTGAATACTGCACCAATGAGAACCCCGATCAGCACCTTCCTAGTGTCCCAATGGCTTATCTCGAAGGATTCTTTGAGGTTTTTCTCCTCGAGGTACTGCTCCAGAAGGCCTGTGTTCAGGTTGTTGTACATGTCCTCGTCTAGCCATGTCAGGGTCCCCTCTTCGATGGCTCTCAGACCGGAAGCGGTGACTGGTTGCCTGTAGGCAGAACTCTCAACGTCGGACATGCCCCTCGCTCGGAGGGTCGGAGATTAGCGCTTATACTTCACGTGGGAGGCACTGAGGTTAGGTGCGGAATGGGGACTAGTGGTCGCGGGTGATCTTGTACCGTCCCAGTGCTTCCATCCACTGTATCTCGCCTCCGGACGGAAGATTCAGGCTGTCGTCCTTGGGGAGTGTGAGCTCCTGGTACGTCTTGTTGTCGAGCGCCTTAACCCAGTCCCCCTCGAAGTGGGTGACTATGGCAGAGCCCTTCTCGATTAACGGGATGTTGATGGTGTCCGTCACAGTCCCGACGTGGGACCTCTTCTGTCCGGTGAATATGTCCTCAAGCTCAATCCTGGCCTTAGCTGAACCGTGCTTTCCTGGCTTCGACTTCGTCATGCTAAGAATCTTGAATGCTGACATGGAACCGTTCGGTTCTTCGACGGCGACGTAGCGTCCGACCTTCAGGGTCCTGATTTCCGCACGTGTGGTCCCTGGCACGGGCCCTTGTCGAGAAGGGGACTTATCAGCATTGGGTTGTGGCCCCGAGCCGGGTGCCGGGTGGCCCCCGGCCCGGGGTTACGTTTTGACTGTGCTAGAGCTCAGTCGTCCTTCCGGCGTCCTAGCACGGCAGCGCCGAGCAGGGAGATTGCTGCGAGGACTGCTGGGAACCCAGGCGTGAAGCCTGGTGCCTCCTGGCCGTCCGCAGCACTGCTTCGGTCACCCACAGGGGTTAGGTCCGTTGCGTCGCACTCACCGTCGCCATCGTAGTCCGATGGTACGGAGTTCGGGTTCTTCTCGTCTGTGCCGCAACTATACTCCTCACTGTCAGTGTAACCGTCGCCGTCGTCGTCATCATCGGCGTTGTCGCCGATTCCGTCGTTGTCTGTGTCAGCCCACTCAGAACTGTCCATAGGTGCCCAGTCGTCGTCGTTGGCCACGTCGTCGCCGTCGACGTCCGCATCGGAGTTGTCGCCGATGTTGTCGCCGTCGGTGTCTGTGTCCTCAGCTGGGTTCAGCGGCCACCTGTCGCTGGAGTCGGCTACGCCGTCTCCATCGTCATCGGCATCCGCGTTGTCGCCTACTGTATCGCCGTCGGTGTCCCTAGACTCGGTCGAGTCGTTGGGGAACGCGTCCAAGCCGTCGACTATGCCGTCGTTGTCGTCGTCTGGGTCGGAGTTGTCGCCCACGCCGTCTCCATCGTAATCCGCGCTCTCACTCGGATCCAGATCGAATGCGTCGTCAGCATCCAACACGCCGTCGTTGTCGTCGTCGGTATCGGCGTTGTCGCCGATGCCGTCCTCGTCGGTGTCGTACTGCTCGTTGGGGTCTGTCGGAGCCCAGTCCGAGACGTCAGGAACGCCGTCGTTGTCGTCGTCGGCGTCGACGCCGTCGTCGACGCCGTCATCGTCGCTGTCAGTAGCTGCATTCGGGTCCTGGTCGAACTGGTCGAACTCGTTGTCGATTCCGTCGCCGTCGGTGTCGTTGTCGGAGTTGTCGCCGATTCCGTCGCCGTCCAAGTCCTCCGACTCGGTTGGGTCGTACGGGAACGCGTCAAGGGTGTCTGATACACCGTCGTTGTCGTCGTCGTTGTCGGCGTTGTCGCCGATTCCGTCGCCGTCGCTGTCGACGTGCTCGCTTGGGTCCAGTGGGAACGCGTCCCACTCTGTGTCTTCTCCGCCCCATCCGGGGTTAGTCAGACCAAGTTCGTCGAGGTATCCCACCGCGCATCCTGGCATATCACAGTTGTTCAGTTCCCAGTACTCATCGAAGTTGAGGGTGCTGCTGTTGTCGGCATCGAACATGAGTAGGTAATCCCACGTGGCGTTGAACTCCTCCTCGGAGATGCCGGAGCCGTACTCGTCTTCGTGGTGCTCGTCCTCGCCTTCTAGACAGTCTTCTACGCCATCGTTGACCTGATCCATCCAGATCTCGGAGCCATCGAAGCAGTCGAACCAGTTGGTCTTGTTGCCATCAGCGTCGTACTGCTGCTCGTCAGCGCCGAGCGGGCAGTCATCAATGCCGTCGTTCACCCACTCGAAGGGTACCTCAGAGCCGTCGCCGCATATGTAGGAGATTCCATCCCCGCCACCGCCGACACCGAAGTAGACAGCCAACTCGGCCGCGTCCACTTCGCCATCGTCACTGGAGTCAGCTCCGTTGAAGTTGTCTACCAGGCAGTCTAGGAACTCGCCGAGGTCCGCACCGTCCAAGTGGATTTCACAGTCGATCGGGTTGATGTAGCCGTCGTTGTCTAGGTCGTCGTCCACTGCGTCGCAGATCCAGTCGTTGTCGACATCGCTGGGCCTCTCGTTGGCATCCAGGTCGTTCGACCCGCATATCCACTCGTCCATGTCGCTCCAGCCGTCGCCGTCGTCGTCCCAGTCCTCTGAATATGGTGTCTGGGAGCAATCTACGTCATCGTACCAGGGCATCCCGTCCTCGTCAACCCAAGTGTCGCTAACCCAGCTGCCGTGAGATGTATTGCCGACCCAAACGGTATCGCCGAGAATTGAGTTGTTGTTGGTGTCATTCCAATGTGCGGGCATGGTCCATCCGTCTCCGTTCATGTCTATCTGACCAGTCAAGACCGTGTCGGGCCGTCCGTCGCCATCGGTGTCCAGGCTCACGCATGGGTCCAATGGGTCGAAGTCCATCTCGTCGTAGACGCCGTCGTTGTCGTCGTCTGGGTCATTGTTGATCATGGTCTGTGAGATGGGGAGGATTATGTCATCCACCCATACGCTGTCAGCGTTGGCGCTGATAGAGCTGTCCTTGTAGTACATCCACTGGAACGTGTGGTACCCAGCGGAGACGGTCCCGGAGTAGGTCCCGGCGTTTATTCCGGACCAGCTCATCGTAAGGCTGCCGTCCACGTAGAACCTCAGGTAGTCCCATCCGCCCTCTGTGGAGGTCTCGTAGTCGAACGAGTAGCTTCCCGACAGGGTGTCCATGGTGACCTCTAGCGAGCTCGTCTGAGCGTCGTTGATGTCACCGTTCTCTCCCATGTACGAGCCGTTGATCGGGTTCCCGGTTGGGTTCAGGCATGAACCCATGCCGCAGACGTGCCATGGGGCGTCACCGTACGTTGTCCACCCTGCAGGTATGCTGCCTCCCTCGAAGTTGCCGAGGAACGGTGGGTCGCCGGTGTAGTCGGCCTCGCCGTCGCCGTCGGTGTCCAGCCATGCGTCGCCGTCTAGCGGGAATGGGTCGACAGCGTCCATCACGTTGTCGCCGTCGTCGTCTGGATCGGCGGTGTCGCCGACGCCGTCGCCGTCGGTGTCAACGCAGTCTGAGTCGTCGTATGGCATGTCGTCCATGTCGTCAGTGCAGCCGTCGTTGTCGTCGTCGTCGTCGGCGTTGTCGCCGATTCCGTCGCCGTCAGCGTCGAACTGCTCGTTCGGGTCAAGGGGCATTGCGTCGTTGTAGTCGTAGACTCCGTCGTTGTCGTCGTCAGTGTCCTGGTTGTCGCAGACGCCGTCGCCGTCCGTGTCGATGGCCTCTCCGGCATCGGTCGGGCAGTCATCGGACAGGTCGTCAAGGCCATCGCCGTCGTCGTCCATGTCCTCCTCGTTGCAGAGGTCGGTGCCGTCAGAGCACTCACCCTCGCCTTGGACCCAGAATGGGATTGCTACGTTGTCCACGTATGCTCTGTCGCTCCCAGTGGTAACCGAGCCGTCCTTGGAGAACGTCCATGATAATGTGTGGTCTCCTTCGTCAACCCAGGT